>Ga0065711_1030367_pt1 | contig 32706 bp, 9 predicted proteins | sample Hoacrofraction12_FD_59098 | JGI IMG/M metagenome (GOLD analysis project Ga0065711, IMG submission 59098) | Hoatzin crop microbial communities from Cojedes, Venezuela - Epithelial fraction 12 v2 (version 2) | ecosystem: Host-associated > Birds > Digestive system > Esophagus > Crop | place...
TCTCCTTATCTGTATCGTTGTTGTTCCTGTTCCCTCTGTTTGCTGTTCTGTTAAACTGCCCTTATCCCGACCCACCAGTTTGTGCCTGTTTTCTTTCCATTCTCCTCCGCACCGCGGCGGGGGGAGGGGTGGCCGCGTGGCGCTTTTGTTGCCGGCGGCAGCCGAAACCAAAACAGGAAGCTGAACAGAGTTGGTCTTACACCCATCCCTGTAAAGCCCTCGTGGAATCTCTTCCTTTCATGATGATTCTGCCTTAATGGCAATTTTTTGCTGCCTCCCAGGTAGCCAGTTCATAGCCATTTAATATGTGCTTTTTTTGCTACCGCTTATCTATTTAACTAGAATGGTATGTGATATGGCAGTTATATTTTCCAATAAAACTTGCCATTTCATAAAGAAAAGAAATCAGGTTTCTTTATCGTGACTTTTTTTCCTGAAGAACACTTGGAGAAGTATTATTGTTATTTCTGGTTTTTTACTGGCTAAATTCTCAGGTCCTCTGTTTTTCTGTTTGTCTAAATTTGCCGGCTTATTTTTACAGGTTTCCTTTTGATTGGCCTTTCAGAAAACTTACACACATTTACATTCTGCACTGCATATTTCCTCATCTACTTCTTTATTACCCTTTCTAGTTTTGGGACTGGACAATAATCATAGCTCTACATTATTCTAATCCTGTTTCTAGAAAAGTCAACATTTTAGGGTGAAAAATAGGAAAATTCTGCCATTTTTTTGGATGTGCAGATTCTGAAAAGAGTTCATAACATGGTTAATTCCGCTCCTTTCTGAAATTGTTTATCAACATGTTATGTCCTGAAAATGTGCAAGTTGTTTCTTTTGAAGTATAAATTGCACAAAAAAAAAAAAGTTCTTACGAATTTTCAGACAGCAAAACAGAGTTAAATATTCTTTCAAGCAAATTCATTGAGTTGTTTTGACCTCGTCTGAGATTGTTTCTCCATTACCGAATATTTTATTTTTTTCCATCCAAAATTGTTGGAGATGATGTATGGAGTAGTACAAGAAAGCCTTAAAGACAGACTTTGACTTGAACAAAAATATACTTGTGTCTAGTAGCAACATGCCACTATATACTAGTTGTCTGCGTAAGGGTGCATGATGAAATAATTCAATTTATAACAGAAGACACTTCAGTGGTTTTGCACTGACTCCTGTCATTTCCTTGGAAATGAATCTGAATTAGTGGCTTTTCTAGAGTTCTGAAGAAACATACGGTTAGGAATAAACAGGGCTAAATAGTCAGATTCTCCAGCTTGAACAATACAGTGGTCAAACTCTGATGTGTTCCTGTTAATGCAGTAGGTGTGTGCCTCTGGTAAAGCAGCATGAGGCAAGGCTACAGAACCATGATGCTACTGCCATGTTGAGACTTTTTTTTTCTGACTATTCAGTTAAAAAATATATATATGAAAAAGAAGAATCTGTACACTAACTAGGAGGGAGCTCAAAACTGTTAACAAGTGATTGCTGGTATAATGAAATGCTTAAAGTGTTATGTTCAAGACATCTATGAAATACACCTAGATACAGATTTACATGACTAACATATAACTTAATGCTGCTTACATATTGAAGACTTCTCCATAACATATTACTTGTCAGGTAGGCAAGCAGAGGAACCAAGCAAATGATGCAAATATGAAGATAAGGCAATGGCAAAGAATGCTGGAAGGATGGAAATTATTTAGTGTGATTTCTTCAGATATAAATTTCTTCTAGGTGTTTTTAATCCTTGGCGAGAAGAAATAACCTTATGACACGAGACAAAACAATTAAGTAAAAAGTAACCCCTGAACATAACAGATGGGAATTAAGTACAAGAATCTTCTCAAAGGAAATCCCATTTGACAAATACCCCTCTCTCTTAAAATAGAAATACTATTGACGGCCAGTATGAAACACTGCTTCTTGTAATGTCACTTACCTTCTGCCCTACATAAAAAAGTATTTAATGTATAGTTTGAATGAAGATTACAAAATAATAGACAGCTTAAAGCTGCTAATATTTCACTCATAATCCAATGCTCGTTATTATTTCTTTCATAATGGGAAAAAAACAAAGATGGATGCACAGACTTGACTTTATTTCTCATAATATTGTGTTTTCAAAGTAGATCACCTTGATAAGATGGACAAGAATATAGACAATGACTATTGGCTTGACAAAAAAACTTTCAAATAGGGTCAAAAAGGTGCCTGGCTAATCAAAAAACTGAATGCAACATGCAATCTTGAAAATATTCAACATTTGGACAAAATTTCATGTGCTGATTTATTTAATTACAGTTGACAGACAAGGTCAAGACACAGTTCAGCTTATCTGTTAGTAAGAAAGCTCGCTTATCCGACAGAACAAGCATTTACATGGTGCTTGTGTTCTTTTCTCCCTGTGACACTTATTACATGACCATGAGCATTCCACTTTACCACAATGCTTCATTGACCCATGCATAACACATAAGGACCTTAGAGCAGTGTAGCATAATTTGTAATTGTTATAAGTCATTTAGAGCACAACCTTACTCAGCATTTAAGTATGCTTATTTGTAAAGTGCAAATGAAATACAATGAGTGTCAATATGGAAATGTGAAACACCTTCTCCAGGTGTCGTAGGTACCTGAATTGCAATGAAACCATTTCTGCTTGACGTGTTATGATAGTGGCCATGAAAGCTAATGCCTCTTCAAAACAAAATCATCAAATTCAACAAGCAGTAAAATATCATCATCAAAATTTCTTCATTTTGGAAAGTGCTTTAGTACCAGATTTAGTACACCAGAGTCTAAATATTCATATGTATACATGTTACAATAACTACCTTACAAATATGATTAAATGGTTTCCTTATAGGTCTTCGAAGGAAAAATCCTAGAAACAAAATATTATTGTAATGTTTTCTGGAAAAAAACATTTTAACCAACAAAAATTTATAATCTCATTAAAACCTTAGCACTTGTAAAAAAAGCCAATCTATTTGCATAATGAAAAATATTAGTCCAAACTCCACATAGAAGAAAGAAACGCTAAAAACTGCACTCTGGATAAACAGAATGCTGACTAAAGGATCATGGTAGATCACAAATAGATATTTTTGAATGCTGAAAATGTGTCTGTGGTAGCATTAAGTGTACCACAGTTTTCATAACTTTATGACACACACAAAAAAAGATGATGTTATAGAAATAAAATTTAAAGAAATCCTATAATAAAACTTCTCGTATGTGTGTTTACGAATGTTGTTTTCTTTCTTAGACTCAACACCCACAAGATCTTGGTCTATTAGGTGACATAATATGTAGCTATTGACTTCTGTTGAGATTCAGTCAGGATTTATTGACCTGAGAGCTAAATATTGATCTAGTCTGAGAAAAGATAAATCTCTGCCTAGAGGTACAATAAATCTTACAGTTGGCCAAAAACAGAAGTCTGTGTTGTTCCATTGTTACAGGTGCATTGCTATCAAGAAAATGACTACAGAATTAGCGAAGTGGTGTAGCTTGTTGAAAAGAGGCACCCTCACACTACGATAAATTAGAAAGCATCACAACAAGGTCACACAAAACATAAAATATGACCACTCCATGACAGGACACAATTTTATGAAGTTGTTTCTCTCTTTGATTTGACTGAATACATTACTCTACAAGGTGGTCAGCCTCTGCTGTATGTATGAGCGTTAAACGCCTCTTGATTTGAAACTGAAGCTTGTCTGCATTTGAAATTGTTCTGATTTTAGACAAAGCACAAAGGTGAAAATACAAGAGCTGTCTGTTAAAAGCTCTTACTAGAACAAGACTTCTTTTGTAATAACTCCACATACGTTGTCATCAGCCCTGGGAAAGCCAAGACTTTGTCACAGATCTCACCCACATTGAAGAAAGTTAAACAACTTTATGAACCAAGTACCACAATGTTATACACCATATATTACAAAATTCTATGCTGGGTTCTGTAAAAAAAGGAAAAAAACCACCAAAACATCTTTTTTTCCTTTTCCTCTTCCTACTTACCATTCTCATCTACAATAACTAAAAAATGCAAGAATAGCCTTTGTTTTGTACCTTCAGTTTTCAATTATTTCTCTGAGGAAATAAGAAAACTTATCAACTTATGACTTTGTTTCCTTCATCAATCATCTTAATAAAGCACAGTAATCTAGATGACCCTTCGGATGAACACAATATTTATATAGTTGTACAACAAATGTACAAATGTGCCTTTTCAAGCTCAGTTTAAAACACACCAATTTAATTAAAGATTAAGTGAGCTTGTGTGACTGAGATCTTTCAAGTGTGTCCAACCTTTATACACTTTGGATATGCATTGGCAACATAACATACTGTAATATTTCAAACCTGCATTGAACCTGTGTTAGCTGTTTAAATCTTCTAGAAAATTTCCACTCCAGGAATATTTTACTGACTGGAATTACATGCCAAAATATTTTAGGATACTACTGAAAGACAGCATTGAAAAAGAGCATGACCAAAGATGAAGAGCTGAAATACAGATTTTTTACAGGTATAAATATTTTCGAAACTGTAACTAATGAAATTATATGCTCTCAAAATTCCACCTACCTTTTTAAAATAAAGTTTTCTTAAAAATTGTATTTTCAAGAAGTTTACTTGACTGGATAATGTGATCTACACAGGACAAGAAAACAGATCAACAGCAGTGTCAGAGAGTTTTTCCCCTTCTCTAGATTTCTTTCTAGGGCAAATTCTTGCCTCATGAGGACCTGAAATGAATTTAAAAAGTGTACTTCAACATCCTCTGTCTGTCCCTTCTAAAGGACATAAAATTTTCTAAAATTATTTCTCATACCAAAAACCCACAGTAGGATAACACAGAAGACAACAGGGCTACCTTGATTTACAATTTGGTACAAAGATTCAATGACTCTTTACCAAATGTATGTTTTAACTAATGACGTGAAGGTTCATCCAAACTTATTCAAATGAAGCTCTGAAACATTGACTAGAAAATAAACTTTCAATAAAGACAAGCAAGGCTGCCTTCCCTAACATGTTTGACCTTAAATTAGACTATTACTGTACCTTTCAAATATGAATGACAAAAAAATAAATGATTCACTCTTCTGCTAACATTTAGAAGGAGTAAGTATGCTTTTAAAAGTTCACAAGGAAGTAGGCTGTCTATTTAAAATCTGATTTTTCACTTTGTTTAAGCACCTATCCCAAGGCTAAATAATGATTCTTGACCTAGTTGTTCTTGAATACTTCTTCATGTCCTATATAAAAGTACCTATTATGACAAAATGAAACAGAGATTCAGAGTAGTATACAAGTTTTCATTCTGAATTTCTTTCACCATTTTTCTTAAACCAAATGAAACACAGAAACTTCTTTGCCCAGTGTTTTATTTGTATATGTCTGTAGAGGAAGTCTTTCTTCTAAATTTAATCTACAATAGCAAGAATTTCTCTTCATGAGTAGCTCAGTTTTCTGAATCTCCAGAATGACCTGATGTAATATGAAACAATATACCTAAAGCAATTTACATGTACCTACATATACGGTATCTGATACGTAAATAAAAAAGAGCATTTCATCTCATGTACCAGAAGGGAACCTATAAAAATCCGTGGTATCAGGAGGCGAGCTACAGGGAATCCTAATCAGAGTGGACAGGAGCTTTACTTGTGCAGAAAACCCAGCAATTATGCCTTGCCATGTTTGCAACTGTCAAGTGCTGTTCTTGTCCACACTTTTTAAGATCTTCTTGAAGAACACACATGATGAAGGTGAGCAGGACCTCACATTGTTGATCTTGATCTGGCATAAATCCACATACTTCAAATCGAGATAATGAAGCTATGCTGATTTACTTTGGTAAAGAATCTTATCTTTTATTTTTAGGCAAAAAGCTTCTTACCACCATTACGGCTAAGTTGTCAATCTGGTAATCTTATTGATGAGTTTTCACTCTGCACGTGTTAGTGGAGAGGGGAGCAGATATCAGGGGAGAGACTGTCTTACGTAAGCAAGGTTGCTATTACAGCCTCTGAGAATTTGGCCAATAATTGCATTTTGTTCATACCATAATGTTTCTAAAAACACACCTAAAGAGTAAAATATGTATTTGTGAATCTGTGCTTAAGGTCAGGAATATGAAACACAGACTGCACGTCTATTTGGGCCACTCACTTCCTCAGTTCAAATCTCTCTATCTCTACTTACAATCCTACATTTTCTTTATGTTTTAATTTTAGACTATCCAGAGTGTTTTACCATCTTGTCTTACTGGAGAAAGCCCAGCATACAAGTGAACCTCGTTACCTGCTACAGGCACAAAGTGGTGCTCCAATATACAACAACCAATAATTACAAGCAGGGTAGTTCTGATAAAGAAACTCTCACGAAGAAATCTAGAAGTGCATCTTCTGAGACAAGCTGTAAATAAATCAACAGTGGGAGTATAATTGAAAGAAAACTTTGACTCCCTAAAGCTTAGCTGTTGTAATTAACCCAACCATCGAAAATTAAATAGGTCTAAGTCAGGAAATATCTACAAAGAACAATGTGTTTCCTGGAGCTAGTATAGTTATTTCCAAAATGTAGTTGTTGTAACTCTCAGGTAAGTGAAAATTAAAATGAAGCATGTGTATTTTAAGATATTTCATATTTGAATAAATGAGATGGCTATTTTCTACCGTATTTGAGTAGCTCTGCTGGTTATGTTAGAAAACATAAATTCCAAAATATAATTGTCCAGAAAGCGGCAATGGTGCACAGTGCTTTAGCACCAGTAGAGTTGCCCATTTATGTCAACAGTATCTTAGTTTTGAATAGAACTTGTGTACACTTGTAAAACACACTTTTACTGAGGAACATTTTCCTGTACATAGGACAATTGCCAGCTTGACCTCAGAGAACACAGTATCCTGACAAATCCTTTTTAATACTTCCCAAGACTTTGTAAAAAGTTGTATTCTGATTTTTAGGAGTCTGAACAATAAACTTTAAAAACTTATTTTGACATGCATAAAACTTTTGCATGGTGATCCATTACAGTAATACAATATCACTTAGGTTTTTTATGAACTGTGTTGCAGAAGCCATTTGCAGAAAGATTGGAGAACAGAATTTTATTACCCTTTTTGGAAGACGTTATTTATCAACTGGACAATGACACTTCTATCCTCAGAATCTTAAGATGATTTAACAGTTTACACGTATATGGTTTGCAAAGGACACAGCTATATTGCTGTGCTTTGAACAAATTAATGTGATTTTTTTTTTCCAGAACAAGATCTTATAAATTTCTAAAAGCTGTCTCAAAGCATTAAATCTTCTATCTTTGGGCTCATTCAGAAAAAAAAAAGCACTTGCAAAATAGTTTTCTTTACATGATAGCAAGACAATATAGATAAAATGTGTAATTTTTAAACATAAATATCTGAAAACAGCCATTTAAAAACATAGCCTGTAATTAAGTGTGCCCACTTACCTCGGAGAAATCATACCTAACACTGGGCAATGATATTTCAAATTATTGTCTTCACCATTAGATTCTGGTATCTAAAAAAACTGTTCAGAAGAATACAAGGGACATGTTTAAAGATCCTGTTTTACACAGTAAAACAGGGGAAAGTGATTAACTTTGCTAAATCCTACAGTAGAAAATGGAAGAAACAGGGGTTCCATTATTTATCTTGTCATATTCAGGATACTGTTACATCTTATTAACTTTCTATAATCTATAACTGCATAAATAATATTGACACAAAGTTTAGAAGTACATTTAGGACCAGATTCCAAACAGTGTAGTGGTGGCATATCTTTTGGCAGTCAGTCTGTCTGCCGCATCAGTACCAGGTGAGAAGCATAAACTGGGATTCCCCTGTCCTGTCCACTGAATGGATGTCCACGACGTAGTGTAATGTAGATGTAGTGTAGACGTAGTGTTTCTCAGAGCACTAGATGAACTGACTAGTTGCTACACATACCTCTGGCCCAGAGCTCCTTCCAGTTTTCACGTGGAGCACAGTCACGACGCACAGCAGATACCTAGTGATGATTAGAAAGCAGCCCTGGCCAGCCGGCTCCAGAGCAACCCATTTGCTTTCTCCCTTTGCATTTTCAACCTCTAGAAAGGTGCTGCTTGGAGTATGACTGCTGCAGTTCAAACATAGAACACAATTACATCTTGATTTCAGGAAAAGTGCTGCACTTTAGAGTTCAGAGATACACAATGTCTTCCCTTGCAAAATCTGTTGTTGCAGCTCTGTGCATTTTACAACTTCTCCCTATTTATTTGAGCTTTACATATCTAACACAGCAGGAAGATTTTTTAAAGTTGTCCCAATTCCACGTAAGTGTTCCTAGAGACATATTTAAGAGCTATTTCTAGCAAAGGACTGAAGACATGTCTGTGTATGACAGTCCTGCATAAACACTATAAATTCTCATAAATCTGTCAAAATAGAATTTTAGACTGACTTGTCAGCACCTGGGATTTATGAATTAAATCCATGTTCTATAATGGCAAAAACCATGTCTTGGTAATTAAAGATCTGTTTCCTAAGTTTACTGAGTACAATATTCAAAGTGATATACTGAGCAAACAGTAAGAAAATATATGAAGAACTTAACCTTCTCTCAAACTCCAGAAAGAGTTTAAATTTTTCTCCACCTGCATATAATATCTTAAAGGCTGAATTCCAGAGTTTTATTTTAGTCCTTCCATGAACAGTGATCCACAGACTGGAGTACTCCTTCTCCCTGTTGTACTACAGAAGACTCAAATCTGAAGTAGAACAACACTTCCTAATTACCTGTGGATGCACGGCTATCGGTTTCCAAAAAAGGCAGTTACACACACAAACTATTCTAAACATACTCATCTGTAAACACCAGCCAAAACTTCCAGTGTTGCTTTCAGAAATGTTTTAGAGCCCCAGTGAATCTTCCCATTAAGCTATTTCCAGCCTTACCTCTCCTGACAACTGTGTTCTGATTGTCTAGCTATTGCCACTGCAGAACACAATAATATGAACGTTATCTGCCTCTAAAGACTGCTCTCAATGGAAGGACCCTTGTGGTCTCTGACATTAAATAAACTCCTTATGCAAAAGCATGCCAATCTTATAATTTCTTAGTATACTTGGAGAACAAGCACAATTCCCAACAGCTGGATGTCAAAAGCAAATACCCAACATGAAATATAACAAATAATCTAGATCATGAGGATGGTAATGTAAAGACAATGTAATGCAATTTTATTTTAAAAAGTCTTCAGAACTAATTTCTTGAAATAGTTAAGAAAACATCAGTCACTGTGGTAGTCACGCTGTCTAACAAGGCTTGGTACAGAAGTGCAGGCACTCCATAGTATAAAATGCAAATATCGCACACTTGAAAACTGAAGGCAAACTGAGAACTCCTTGACAAGTCCTCCATTGTAGATACAATCTATTCCTTTGGAAAGGGCCTGCAGAAAACCTGTATCACAGAATTGTGTCAGCGACTTCTTTATTATTTGTCTTTCAGTAAATTTTTTTTTTTAAACTGCCAGCCCTGCAATTATAAATCATAATTATAATAATTATATATTTGAAAGCTATGCAACAATTTTTTGACTTGTGCCTCATTATTAAGGCTACACTTTCTCTGGAGGAATTATGGTCTATTTTTAATGGTGCAAAATGGAAAACAAAACAACACATCGTTACACTGTGCATATATTTTAATGGGCAGTACCAACCAAATGATGCTGTCTGAGGTTCTAGAAGTGCTTATGTGAATGCTTAAACATTTCCACCAACTTTCAATGTCCTTCAGCTTCACCCTTAGTGATTCTAAATAATAGAGGGTCACCTGTGAGCAGCTTATGCAGGAGCACAGCACATCTCAAGAAATCCATTGAAATATTCTGAAACAGTCTTAGTTTAGATTTTTCTTCACATAAGGACTCATATTTAGATTATTTAAACATTGCACCAGGTCAACAACTGTGAATATTTCTGCATTGTTAAAAGGACCGCATTTTCTTCTCGTTTGTTTTCTCCCACGGTTACTTAGTTTGCAGCACGGTGATGTTCCCTCTTGCTTGCTTACAGACAGTACAATGAGCTTAATACAATGAGCTTCTTTAAGCAACAGGAATACTGGATATAGCATGCAATGCAAGAGTTATCACTAACTCATCCAGAAAGAAGGACTCATCCAAAAAAAGAGAAAGGGAAAGAAAATGCGAGGATATTCCACAGTACTTTCATGCTGTGTACACACATGTGTGTGTGCCTATGTTCAATTTCTTCCTCCCTCCTTTTGAATTGTGGAAAGAAGGGTTGTGAGAGGAACACATTCATCACATGATATTCCAGCCTCTAATTTTCAAATTAAAATAAATGAGAATCTTACACTGAAAACAATGCTGCAAGACGAAACCAAAATCTTAGAAAAAAAGGAATGGATTTCTCAGCAGGGCTGCCATCTGTCCTGCTTTTCTTCCAGGTATGTTCTGCATACCTGTCTGAAATTTTATACAGACAAGTTTTAAGTATTCTGCATGTTTTCCAGATACACAGCAAATCTAACCAGCTGATGCTTCCACTGGGATGTCCCATACAACCCACTGTGGATTTACTATGAATGTACACACAGACTGTAAGTACCTACACAACCAATTTCATGCATCCAGGGAATAAAGAGACCTTCCACTGTAAATTAAGTCTTCACATGCTCCATAGTTTGGTGCATCCTCAAAGTAATGAACTTACTGACCATGCTCAGAACAGCTAGAGTTTGTATATGCAGGTGTCTGACACAGATAAATATATGATTCTGGAAATGTCAGACTGAAACATAAGACCCCTTCCTCCACTGAGTGAACTCTGTGTTTACTGTCTCCTAGTGTTTCTATGTTTTGTTCTTGACCTACTTTTCCCAGCAATCCATTTAGCCCATTCATCCAAAGGCAGTTCAGGAGGAAACATGTTCATTCCAGGCTAAACTAATCCTGCATCTCAGGAGAACACTTATTCAGTCACCTCAACAGCTCTGGGTTATTTTTTGTCTGCTATGTAACAGATTTAAAAACCAGAAAACTCAGAATTTCACATTTTTTAAAGAAACAGAATACATTTTCCAGAAAAAAAAGAATTAGTTTCACTTTTCCTATGAGCTAAGGAGTGAGTATTCCACCACGAAAATCACTGTGACAACAATGAAAAATAATATAGTCTCTATCATCCTCCCTCCAACACACTTATCAGCCTCAATTATTCTTTAATCTCTGTGTGGGTACAATTTACAAGAACATCAGTTTCAAACACCAAGTCTTACACCGTAAATGTATCTTCCCACATATAAATTAAAAGAATCACAGAGAAGCAAGTCTTCATGTCCTAAGGAAGGATAAATAATATTTGAAATATTATTGACATGTTTGTCTAGCATGTTTTAAAGATAGCCATTGGGAAAGTTGGCATTTCTTAACCAGGCAATCTATTCTGGTCCTTTAAAAATCCCATTATGTTTTCCCCTAAAGATTAGCTTGAATCTTTCTAGCTACAGGACGAATTCATTGCTTCTTGTTCTATTTTCCTTAAAACTGAAATTTAGAGAGACACAGATGGGCCAGAATACACATCAATGATCATAAATATATTTTTTGTTTTCATTTATTTATTTATTTATTTATTTATTTATTTATTATTTAAGCAGAGATTCAGTCAGTTCTTTTATAATAAGAGCCGAAGTTTAAGACAAATACCTTAACACGAAACTTCTGTACAAACATGTTATTGTAGGATAGTACCATCGTCTTCTTTTTTTTAATCATTTAATGAGAAGAAAGGCTAATTTGATATCTTATTTCGCAGTATGCCTGCTATACCTATATTTCACCCTTTTCACAGTGATGTTAACTAACAAGAGTTAACTATACCACACACTACGTTCTCACATACAGCTGCTGAGCAACACTGAAATCACTTTCCAGACTATTAGGTGCATTCCCCACCTAAAAGACTGAGATGTTGATAATAATTCAGAGATAATTCAAAGAAGTACATGCAGGCGCAAATCTGTCAAATGGCAAAACACTGCAGGGATAATGGATTTTCAGTTATCATTTACAATCCTTTACTTGAATGCAATGTTTGTGTTTGGTATATATTTCTCCTGTGCAGCTGGCATATTGTCCCACAATAACAGAGTATTTGCAGCGCCAAAAGAATGAAATAAAATTCTGATTAAATTAACTGATTTCAGCAAGGAATTCTGGTGAGAAACGAAGAAGGAGTTGCCATGAGTTTCAAACCTAAATGATATAGTTTCTCTGGCATAAACCATATGACTGTGTTCACATGTATAAATGAAAAGGAACTCAACTAGAAATGACAATCATTTGTTTCATGCACAATTATGGCTTTGTGTGATTATCTCTATTCATCTCTGCAGTGATTCAAAACATGTAAAGGGAATACAATGTCCTGAAATGTACACTTACGAAAAAAGCAGCAGAAGAGTTCAACTTTGAGTATAATGCGAAATGATGGGTAGTAAGAAATTCCCAAAACTGTAACTCCTCTGAAGCATTATCAGAGAGAGTACCTACTCAGGTCACTAAAACTGGGGAATTACAGATTCCCCCAAATTTCTGAAGGCTTTCATAATTCATGTGCAAAACATCATAACCATTATTTTGCAACAGGTACCACAGCAAGTGAAATACTGAAAGTTATGCAGAAACCTTAGTTTGAGACTTCCAAAAGGATCCCTCCAATATGTAAATTTTAAAAAATTAAATTGTTTTGAATGACTGTAGGCATAACATCCTTGTTTGGTATTATGGTTTCCGTGGACTGGCAGAAAAGTACCTGGGGATGTTGGTCCACAGCCAGCTGAACAAGAGCTGGCAGCATGCTCAGGTGGCCAAGAAGGCCAACGGCATCCTGGCTTGTATCAGGAATAGTGTGGCCAGCAGGAGTAGGGAAATTATCATGCCCCTGTACTCGACACTGGTGAGGCTGCACCTTAAATAACTGTTCAGTTTTTGGCCCTTCACTACAAAAAAGACATTAAGGTGCTGAAGCATGTCCAAAGAATATCAACGAAGCTGCTGAAGGGTCTAGAAAACAAGTCTTATGAGGAGTGCACCTGAGAGAAGTGGGGTTGTTTAGTCTGGAGAAGAAGAGGCTGAGGGGAAACCTTATCGCTCTTTACAGCTACCTGAAAGAAGGCTGCAGCAAGGTGGGTGTTGGTCTCTTTTCCCAAGTAACAAGTGATAGGATGAGAGTCAATGGCCTCAAGTTGCATCAGGGCAGATTTAGATTGGATATTTGGAAAAAAATTCTTCACAGAAAGGGTTGTCAAGCACTGGAACAGGCTGCCAAGGCAAGTGGTGGAGTCACCATCCCTGGAGATATTAAAAAGACGTGTAGATGTTGTGCTTAGAGACACGGTTTAGTGGTGGAGTTGGCAGGTTTACAGTTGGACTTGATCATCTTAAAGGTGTTTTCCAACCTATGTGATTCCATGATTCTATGTACATTTCTGTTTTATTAAACTCCGTGCTATTTAGAAGAAGCACAGCTAAACAGAGCTGCAAGAGAGTGGGATGTCAGTTCAATGCTGCAGTTCCTGTTTGTCTCACACCTGTCACGTAATTTTATTATTCTTTATAAGATTCGTGTTTAAATCATACAGACAATCTTGAACCACAACAGAACCTGGTTACAGTTTCAGTGTAGATCCCCACATCCAGTAGATGAGTTCTGTCCAGCCTGCAAATATTCTATATTCTCCAAAGAAAAGATGATCTACTTATTGCAGGAAAGAAGCAAAGAAACTGCAATTTGCTTCAACATACATAACAAAATATCCCCCTTCTCCACAAAGGTTTCTGTTCTGAACCGGCAAGCAGATACTGCCCATCTTAAAAGTGAAAACACTTAATTACAATTTTACATTGATTGGGTTGAGAAAATGTAAAATACTGTACAAATCTCTGAAAACTAAAATAAGCAGTGAAGTTGCTCATTTTGATCAGGTAGATTCCTCCTACTAAGTAAGCATCTTTTAATTTGTGGCTTCGCATATCAGTTGTCAGGCATTTTATCTTTCCCAATTTCATGTATTATCTTATATTGAAGAAATGTATTCAAAATCTCTGAGTTAAGGAGGACAAAAAGTAGGAAACAAAAGTCAGGCAGATAGGGATGTTGTACACTGAATTGATACTATACAGGTCTGAGGACTTGTCTCTCCCTAAAAATTCATCTATAAAATGTTTCAAAAAATAATGGCTTATTTCTAGGTAGTATTGCAAAGATTAAAGTTAAAAAAAAAAAAAATCCTGAAATACCCATTCTTATGTTTTTTGTAGTATGTGCTGTAATAAAATTCCTGGTGATAAATTAAAGGGAAAGGACAGGCTTAACCAGTGAAGTTTTATGTTCATCTTTGATACAAATGTATATGAATTAATGTATTTACAATATGATGGGGAAACAACCCATATGATATGTGACTCTGGCATGCTAATTGGTTACTCAGCCCCCGAGGAAGGACAAAGTTCTTTACTATGCGGGTGGTGAGGCACTGGAACAGGTTGCCCAGAGAAGTTGAGGATGCCCTCTCCCTGGAAGTGTTCAAGGCCAGGCTGGATGGGGCTTTTAGCAACTTGGTCTAGTGGAAGGCGTCCCTGCCCATGGCAGGGGGATTAGAACTAGATGATCTTTAATGTCCTTCCAAATCGATCACTCTTCAGTTCAGCATAGCTCTGGATTGTACTCTTTCAAAGAGAAGCTGCTGCTTGTTTCAGATACAGTCTCCAACTTACTTTGCAATTTAACAGCTGTCCATGTGAAACCTGCTGTATCTCTCAGTAGCTTTTCATAACTATGGCTATAGCTCTCCCTTAGGAAATCAGAAATTAATTCCTGTTCCTTAAACCATAATTGCAAAATAGAAATGGAGTTATCTGCTTTTCTGCCCAATTTCATTATTTTCTGCTCAGTAGAAAAACTAAATAAAGTTTGCTTCCAGACGTGGAGGAGATTTAATCTCTCTTTCTTTTATAACCTTCAAATTTCTTCTCAACTATGGAAGTATGTTTGCATGATGTTATTAGCTAGATATGTTGAAAGTCTTGAAAACAGACATATTGCTAAAACATAGTATCATTTACAGTTCATTATTTCTTATCAGTGCTTAAGTTACTGATACTATTCTTTCATGGGCACTGCAGGGACACGGAAAACAAGTGTCTGACTAACATTCTTGCCATTATTTCTGACGTATCTCAAGTACATTTTGCAAATTTTTTTTCTTTATCTGTAGAAGTTTGAAATAGCAAAATATTTCCCCCATTCACAGTCAGGATGAACGTAAAATAACCTCAAGAATCTATATGAAAAAAGATTCTAAAAATCACGAATATTGAAGATGTTTATTTTAGTAATGCTAAATTCTTTTATGAGGAGTTGAATTCCCACTTATAATTATCAAAACAAAAACTATTTCAAAGATCTTGTTAAAAAAAATAAAACTGACTTACCTGTACGAAGTGTTTTCATTGCAATTATCCAGGTTTTTCCAATAAGACAACATTTTCTAATGGAATCATGGTCATGTGTCATGGAAAACTGTATGTATTCAAAAGCATGAGGGGGATTTTTTTCAGTCACAAAATTCTTGTTTTTATGTATTGATTACTTTGTGGGAAAAACATGCATGCATGTAACTAAAATGCTTGAGTATTGCAATTTGCTACCAGAAGTGACGGTTGGCAGCTTTACAGTAGTTTTTATAGCTCGTACAGAATACAGCATGCTGGTTCAAAAAACTGTTCAATCATCATGCCTGTCTTTCAAGCTGGCTGCCTAGAGTGTGGTAGATTAACTTGATATTGTTAAAGTTATTTTTTGTTAAAAGCCTTTGATAGCATAGCCCCTAGCTATCTGTCAGACTTCCTTCTTGACTCTTGTCCTAGAAAGTGACTATGCTTATATAAACTTGCGCTTTACAGATCACAGCTAAATCTCCTACTTTAAAACAACAGATGATTTTGTCTGTGCTGCCACCTTTGCTCAGATTTATCACTCCTATCACTTCCATTCCCACTCACCCTTCTCCATCTTACAATTATAATCATTTTCCTTACTGACTACAATATTTCTTGATAAGCCTTCTCTGACACTGAAGTGTCCTGATTGCCAGTTTTGTTTAGCTTTTAAACTCTTTGGTAAAACAGTAAAGATGAGTTGTCAGTAAAACTCATTTTTCTTACTAGAGATGAGATAAAATAGAAATTGCATTCAAACATGCAATATTGGAGAAATATTAATATATAACCAGAATTTAGTTTTGCAGCTACATCTTGTTACTGCCTCTGATAAGAAATACATTTTAAAGGTAGAGGTCCAAGACACAGTTAAAACAAAGCTTGTGCAATACCCTTCTCATTGACTCTATCAGGAATAAATTTAGTATAGGTGCACAGACTTACAGCTATACAAGTCTGGAAAGCACAAAACAAAAAAAAATTCAAGGACTGCATAAGCTTACTGCAGAACTGACCATGCAGTCCATTATAAACGCAGAATAAGACTCTTCTCCGATCAACTTAACTACAGTCTGTGGAAACTAAACCACGTACAGGTTTGTAGTTGAAGGAAACAGACTTGCAAAGCCATTTTGTCTTGATTATTCCAGTATATAATGATGCATTTCAGCAATATTTGGATTTATTTTTATTTTCCTTGCTAATATATGTGTAGTTGGTAGGAACTGTCAGGATTTTAATTCTTTTTCCTTTCAGTACTAATTGCCCCATATTACTCATTAGAATCTGGAGGAACACTAACAAGGAAGTTGATGTGTTTTTTTTCTCCCCACTTGTCTTATGAGAACTGTACCTACAGAATTTTTTTTTTTTTCATTTCAATATAGGGACAGGGATGAAGGGACTATACATATTGGCTAAATGTCACAACACACAGAAAGAGAAGACATTCTTTGAAACCAGCTAGATGTCAGCCACCCTTTCTTCCCCAAGGATCAAGTCACAGCTCTGCCCTCAGTACAGTGTAGTTCAGACTGTCTGTGCATGTTTGTGAGAGAAAAGGAGAGGTAAAAAGGGGCTGATGTTGTAGTATTTATTCATCCTCTCAGCTAAACCATAATTTGCTGGAACTGAATTGCTGAGCAAGCAAAATTTGGTATGTATTTCCAGAGTAAGCACATATTGGTTCACATATGAGTTGTTATCTTTATCATTTGTAAAATAATTAATAGACAATATCAGTTACTGGTTGATAAACAACACTTACACTAACACTGCTCAGAAAACAATCTGGTTTTCATTTCATAACACCGAAGTGCTAGTTTCTAAATCATAGAATCATAGAATGGTTTGGGTTGGAAGGGACCTTCAAAGGTCACATATTCCAACCATCCCTGCAATAAGCAGGGACATCTTCAACTAGAACAGGTTTTCAGAGCCCTGTCCAACCCGACCTTGAGTGTTTCCAGGGATGGGGCATCTACTACCTCCCTGGGCAACCTGTTCCAGTTTTCAAATAATCCTTTACACTGAAGAACATTTTTACTTACTCTTCTCTCCGTCTCTCATCTACACTCTGCTTTTCCTCCTAGGACACTAATGGACTTACTCTAAAATCCAGTAAGTTAACCAAAGGCAGACACTGACAGATACATTCATCATCCTCACTATGTATTGCATGGCATGTTTCTCCCATCAAGTGCCTCCTACGTATTTGATATAAACCTTTCAAATCAAAAAGAAGAAAAATGAAAACAATTCTTAAAGCCAAGCTGCGTGATTGAATCACTTATTCTAGTGTCACTGAACTACAAAATCAATTAATGTCTTCTATCATCTTCAGAAAATGCTATCCAACAGGCAGCCTGCAACAAATTACACCAGATATTCCAAAAAGCAATTTTTTCTTCCATTTCAGATTAGAATGTAGGTAAATTGACCCTTTCTCTACATGTTCACAGTGTAAGGGAACAGGTCACTTTTCTTCTGCAAGGCTTTCAAAAAGATTCTGAATGGTGTGCTAGGACAAATAAAGGTGTAATTGAAATTCTGGTTGAGGAATTACAAAGGAATATTTAACTGAGGTGTAATTTCTATGTAAAGTAACTTTCCCTAGATGCATTAGTGCTGCATATAATTTAAATAGTGGAATTGACCTTGCCTCTAAATGGATTTAAAGAAAAAGTCAACCCACACAGTGCCTTTTCAAGTAAACAAAGCTGCACAGCTATTTCATTACCATATTCAGTACTTCTGTTTTCTCTGTTTTGGTTTCCCAAATGTGAGTAACCATGTTAGCATCAAGTAGATGTCTGATTCCTTTTTCACAGCATTATTCCAAAATTCACCTGACAGTGTATCCAAGTTTCACAGTCTCGATCACATTGTAACAATAAACCCTTTCCCCTTTCCTCTGTCAATGTGGAAAAATAGTATTTTTCAATATGGAAGAGGATTGGCATTATGTCTGGAAAAAAACCTGCCTAAAAGTCAGGAAAGTTCTTTTCCTGCTGTGTTACTGGTCTCTCACTGTAGGCTTGTATCAGATGCTTAGACACAACTTCTTTCTGAACATGATGGTACTTTTATTTACCTTTCCATTTTGTTGGTAGGTTTTGTTTCTCACCTGCTTCTGAATGGAAATCAAGCAGTTCATTTTTAGCTGTAACTTTTCATAATGTAGATACTGACAGTCATAAAGAATACCTTGCTTTCATCCACCGTTGCCGTTAGCCAAATGATCTAAGACAGAATTCACTAACTTGAATGAACATCTGGACTTTAAAGTTGACAATTTTCAGTACAAGATCCTTGACTGAAGACTGCATGAACCAAATGCAGCTTTGTTGATGTGTATAAAATGCTGCAAAGCTGCTTTATACAAATTTTCCTTGTGTGATAACAGACATATGACACTGATTTCTTGTTTACACTGTGCAGACCAACATCACGTTGTCCAGAAGGGGAAATAAGAAATCTGAGCACTGACTTCTTGCCTTCCTTTCTTCCTAACAGGGCCGATGGTTTTGCTTCTTGCCAGAAGCGATTTTCCTGAAGTCATCTCATAACACTTCTGAGACTGTCACTGACAGGTTTCACGGCTGACATTCTTCAACCTTCACCCTATCTTCAATAAACAGAAAGAAACACCACTACTTACTTCCTTATTTTAGTAGTCAAGGCAAGGGATAGAAATAAGATGTATTTCTCCTCCGGGGCCCCCAAGTATTCCATTTAGAGCTAGCTTTAATGTATGATTCACTCATGTTTTACATGTTCAAATTCAAATCATAATTTCATTGTTGTATAAGGAAATAAACCAGTCTACCTTTGGCAGACTATTTTTAAAAGGACAGCTACCTCACCTGCATTATCTAAACTATGAACAACAAAGTTATTTCACATCTAAATATCCTGATATGACTCAAAAATACACAGCATCAAAATAGCTACAAATTTAGTAGATAGGACAACACAGAAAGGACAGTGGATTTCAGGAACCTTTGTATAATCTTCATTTGGAATCTGTCATTTGTGCATTAGGTGTAGTTTCCCCCTGTGCAGATGGTACATTACTTTCCCGGTAATGGAACATCTTCAGAGCCAAAACACAAATTAAAAATTCTGGCAATATTAGATAGTCTTAAAAAATGTCAAAGAGGGGAAAAAAAGGACTGTATCCCAAGGATGTGTAAGTGTACCATTTTTATCTCTCTTCAAAAATAAGCAATGGTTTATGGAAGTCTTTAATTCCCCATTCATTCTCCTTCCTTCTGTTCCAGAGGCCTCATATGACTGTGAGTATCCCCCTAGCTAAAAAAGCTTGGATGCAACCTCACGTGTCTGCCAGAAAAGGATGCTTCTGAACGACACACAGTATTCCCAAGCTCTGAGGGTACATTTGGTTTCTCTGCAGTACTCATTATTTACATATGGTTTTTGCTGCAGTGGAACAGGGAGGAGAGAAATACTGCTTAGACTTTTTGTTAGATTGTTATATTCTGTCAAAAAAGATATTCATTATTTGGAAAGAAGCAGTAAAATAAATAATGCATTTCAATTTATACACGAACTGTGCTCATTCACTTTAGTAGCAATCACTCTTGCATGCTAATCCTGTAATTACATTCCATTCTATTTAGAGCCACTGTATCTATTCTTTACATGTATGTATATACACAAGCCACAACATACTTTTTTTTCTTCCTTTTGATGCTTTGAAGAAGTATCCTCCATAAACCCTTACCTAAGCATAGAAGTGTGAAATGGTAGCTGTGAAAAACTATAATGGGATTAAAATTCTTAATTTTTTTGTGCTTTCTATGTGAACATCTGCAGGTATGCAAAAGAAAGGGATATGAAAAGACTATGTGATTGATTGCTTAGCTATGATGTGGATGCCGCCCACACTAACAGTTGCCAGTAACTCTATTCTTAGTACAAACAGCATGCAAGTCATATTTATGTCAGGCTGTTTCTTGGGTAGACAAGCACTGTACTGCATTGATCTTGTTTACAGAGAACTAATGCCCCTCAGGTTTTTATTTGTCTGTTTGTTTTTGTTTTCATTTTTTTCCTTTAATTTTCTAAGCTAGGATAAGATATGAACTGACACAGTGAGAATATTTATCTTAATAAAACATTCTTCCAACTCAGTTGAGGCTCAGTCTTTTTAAGAATTGACTACTTGACACATTCATAGCCAGGAATGAATTCTTTACACACAGGGATGTCCACTTGAAAAATCAGGCAATAAATTTGAATCTAAATGCTCTCCTTCTGTCTAAAAGAGCAACAACTCATATATTAAAATACCAGGTTCTTCTTTGACTTTGTATTGTTATTACTGTCAAACAGATACAACTTGGATATATAAGATAAAAAGAACAGTATGTCTTACTGGTCCTGTTCTTTTTGCTAATGAAGATTTGTTCTCTAGTAGATATTCATCAAATCAGCAATCTCATGGTGAAAGAGTACTCGATGGACCTTTCATTTTTCCACCAAGCTGTTGGAAAATTATTTTATTACAGTGAACACAAAGTACTACTGAGTAAACTGAAACAAACACAGATTTATGAACTATTTTTAAAATGCCTATTAATAGAATAAACTGATTTTTCTTAGAAGCCATCTATCCAAATATTTATGCAGACACACTTTAGAACTGAAATAAAAATGCAGTCTATAGAGACATAAATATTCTTAGCTTTCCCCTCATATCTTACCTTTACTGCTATATCAATATGGTAAGGTGTGTAACACTGTAGGCTGATGGGCTTCAGAGTCTATGGACTAACAATCCTGGGCTTTTGTGAATATTCAAAAAAACCCCACTGTACAGTGACTTTGCTCATATTGTGAACAGCTGAAACACTTATTGACAATAAATATTCCATGCATTCCTTATGACAGCTGTGATATGCCTGGAGGAGCCACGGTACACTGTGCGATATTACACATGAGTAGCCTGTTTCTTATTTCTAATTCTGCCATTTCATATATTGCTTCATTATTAAAAAAGCATATCTATCAATGAGGCTTATGCAAACTGCATACAACAAATAATGTACTTGTTCAATTGATTTATTTCACTACTGTAGTTACTATTTTGTTCTCAATTATTTCTTTTAGAATTTTAAAATGTTATCCTCTAATTTGTTCATGAACTTTGTTCTTAGCCTTGCTTTGCTATTCATGCTGCCATTACTGTCCTATTCAGTGAAAAATTTAAACAATTTTATCCAAATATCAGTCAAAAATACTGCCATAAATAGCATGCCCCTTTCAACACAAGACATACATAAACTCTCTTAAGACTTTTCCCATTGCAGCTCTTGTATTTCTCACATTTGTACCACAGTGCCTCTTACCTACTCCTTTAGTCTCCAGGCACTGGCTGGCTTGCTCTGCAGTTCTCCCACTACCATCACTGTGAGCTTGAACTAACAGAGCAGAAGAAGCTTTGCCTTCCATGCTGGAAGAAGCCCTGCCATGGGGGGTTCAGTGTTCCCAGTTGCAGCCTCATGCTCCAGCCCTCTCCCTCTTTCTCCTCCCTCCCTCGCTCACTCCCCTTACACCACCACCACACACACCCAGGTCCCTATGTGCAAATTCAAGAACCTCACATGAAGGATTCTTACCAGATGTTATTTAACCTGATTTTAGAACCTCCAATGGTAAGAGGTTTCAAACCCTCTTGGATAACCTATTCCAGTACGTAACTGCTCAGTTGAAAGGATTTCCCCCGTGTCCCAAAAAACCTAAGGTGCTGGAGCTTTTTTGGTTTGTGTTTTTTTTGTTGTTGTTGTTGTTTATTTTAAATTTAAATAAAGGATGGCATTATATGAAATCTGGCAATCTAAATAAATTAACACTTCCATCAGCAACAAATACAGAAAACAATTCTTTTCATTACACTACCATCCTTTTTATGATATTTAATGACTCTTCTAAATTATTTTCCCAGTCATTTTCTTTCTTCTGACCAAACAAGGATAATGGTTTTTATATGACTTTTCAGAAATATTTTCCCTAAGTCCTTATCATTCATGTTAGCTTTTCTGGATCCTTCCAAACAGTCTGTATCATTTTTTGAGTACCAAGAACTTGAAATAATACTCAAGCTGAGGATACACCAAGATCAAATAAAGTAGAAAGACTGTATCTTGTGTCTTATAGCAACTTAATGAAAGATTTTGCAAGGGGAAATGTTCATGTGTATCACTTCCAACAGTGTCCTAGCGATCCTTCAATCACCATTATTTTCTAGAGTTCTACTATATGAATGTTATTCAAACTCTGTATTATACACAGTAGTGATTATATAATTTTTAAATTTTATTTTATTAACAAAATGTAGCATCTTGGAAGACATTGAAACAGGTGTGATAAGAGGTAACTTCTATGTTCTTATTCACGTGTGTAAATCATACCATCTTCTAACCAATGAAATACCTTTCCAACCAATGAAGAGAACTACATACTTCCAGGATGCTGTAGACTTATCAATGAGATGAAAAGTGACAGAAGTACCTGTTTCCCTCAACAAACCATAAAAGGAGTCGAGACTGACTAGCACAGACACTGAAGCATCTATTTAAATAGATAAATATATACGTAACACAAGTTCAGAAGACAAAATCTTTCTAGAAGAGTAAAAAAAAAGTGATTCAGAGTAAAAAGTGTAAGCTATGCTAAAAGACTGATATTGTTAAGGATTTGGATGTTCCACTGATGCATCCACTGGGGCATAAAAGAGAACAGATTTTAGGCTTTTAAACTTATTTCCCTTGGCATTGCTAAAGAGCATTTTCTAAAGCCTGTCAAAAACTGACAGTCTCCTAAATAAAACAAGCAAATGTGGAAGAGAAAAGGAGCTCTCATAGCTAAATTATTAAATTAAATCATTTAATTTGGTAATCATCTAGGTCATGTTAAAATTTGTAAGACTGAAGAAAGTTGAGTTGTACAGTTCTAGAAAAGCCACAGAAAAAAGAAACTATGAGCTTCACTAGATAAAGCATAGTTTGTTAACAGCAGCAGGCTGGGGATCAGTGTTACTCCTTCATTCCTTGAGATGCAGTAAAAAGTAATCTATAAGGAAATAATACCTTTAACTATTTTAAAAAATAAAGCTCATTAAAGACTACTAAAGGAAAAAGTACAGGATTGTAGTCTAATGGCTATCTCCAAGATTTTCTTTATAAATTGTGTTTGAATTTCTTCAGAAAATTCTGAAGTGATGATAAACGCTATACACCTGTTATTCAAATAAAAATACACGTGCTACCCAAACAAGGCACGGACCAGCCAATGGTAATTTTCCTTTCTATACTAATTGGGCATTTGTATGCTCATCTGTTTTAATTTTAAATACCTGCAGTAACTAAGTTGAGCTGATTGTCTAGATTTTCCTTCTAACCAACTAAGAGAACTAGATACTTCTAGGGTTCTTTAGACATTCCAATGAAATACAAAGTCACAGAAATTCCCAGTTCCCTCAACAAATCATTAAAGGATTTGAGGTTAACTAGCACAGACACAGAAAGGTGTATTTGAACAGGTGAATCCCAACCTCACCAATGAGGTTAACCAGATACCAGTAATTGATGGAGCATAAAAATTAGTAACAAATGTTAGGAAATCTAAAAACATGAATGTGATGCTCTAGTCTTTAAGTTCTACTGTATTTTAACCTATGATAATTTCTCAAGCACTCCAGATCATTCTGTGTCAGGGTCCATCCTCTCCATCATTTTCCACTCAGTTTGTCAATATTAAGTGATATTCAGTAGTGGTCACGTAATTTGTTAAGTCCATTGATAAACTGTTATTAATGTACTGCAAGCAGATCACATAAAAACACACCACCACAACCATAATTATTAGGCAAGTCTTCTTTCACTATTCTATCTCCCTAGTACAGCTAAGAAAATCTGAAAGGTCAATAGCGGAGGTCTACAGCAATACTGTGGAACAATTTCTCTTCCGTAGCAGCAGTGGACAAACGTTCTTGCCACAGAGTACAGGAGTCTCAACAAGGAGGGCATCTAACTGAGAGAAGAGGATCTCACCCATTGGCTGAGACCTGTCCTGATGCTGAAATTGTTTTGCTCTCTTGCAGGACACTCCAAGAACACTCCTGCCACAGAGACAAACTTCAAAGATGGAAAGAGACAGACAGGTGGTGGCAATGGAAAGACTTAACTATAAGACATGTAGGTAATTAAGTCTGTAACAACTGAGAGGACACAGATTAACTTGTCTGCTAGGTGTAAAATTACGTAAATCTCCTAATATGTCTAGAGAACTGTGAGGTGTAGGGGAGGACTCAGCAGGCATACTTCATGTTGCTGTCAGTGATGTAGAAAAGTGCAGGAGGAATGCTCTGGTAGTTGACTCATGCCTTCCGTGGCAGAAGACCGAACTCCAGAATCTCCATGCAAAAATTCCAGGTTCATATATAAAACCCGAGATGCAGGTAGAGATTTTCACTCTTGCTATGTGGATGAGAGTATGGTGTAAAGGGGAAGAATTTTGGCAAAGCTGGAACCAGGGAACTTCTTGAGACAAGAGAAACTGGACAGAACCGTTAGGCTACACTTTAACCATCATGGAGTCAGGCTGCTGGCACTGAAAGCTAAAAAGGTCACAGAAAAGTATTTAGACTAGGAGTAGGAAGAAAGCTGACAGATACTGAAAAGTACCTTTTTCAGTCTGATGCAAGTCACAGCAGAGAAACAGCTATCATTCATGGTGCCTCTGAAAAGGCCAAGATGGAAATAATCAGCACAATAACAGCAAACACCAGAAAGACAAGTCAAACCACCTACAACACCAACACCAGCAAGAAATTCTATAAGAAGGTCGAAAAAATGGCCAAAAAGGTGAAAGATGAGCTTTAGTGTACAGAAATGTAAAGTAATACACTAGGGAAAAATTACCTAAATCCTGTCTATGCATACTGGCAGTGACTAATAAGGAAAACAAAGATTTTAGTTATTGTCAGCAGCAGTCTGCAACTACAAAATCCAACAAAAAGTTGGGCACATTTGAAAAGGTATTAAGAACAGGACAGATGACACTATTGTGCTACTAGTCATTAAACCTTAATATGCCCACATCTAGGGTAATGAGATAAGTTCTGGCCGTAGAGTGTAAGAACACTTGTCTTAAGTTCCAAGCACAGTTAAGCAAGATACAGAAATGAACAAGAAATTGATTGCTTTGTGCAGGTGCTTTATGAGGAGGGACTAGAGAGGCTGACATTCTTTGATCTGTTGACTGAGAACTGCCGGAAGACATGCTGAAGGTTTGCAGAATCAGGAAGGTAATGGATTTTGCTGCAGAAAAAGTAGGATTGTTATATCATGCTATTTTTGTAGTTTATTTGTACTGTTATTCAGTATTTCTGTCAAAGACAAAGGACAGTTAAGTGAAATCTCAAAGTCAGTAGATGACAGTGAGTTCTGGGTAATAAAATGCAAGATAATATAAACAGAGACCTATTATTCACCAAATCCAACACCACTAGAACAGAGAACAGCTGATGAAGCTCATGAGAGAGGCTGGTTTAAAACAGACAGAAAGTACTTCTTTAAAATGCAGGTAGTGAACTTCTGCAACCTGTTACCACAGAATAGTACCAGCAGGTTCAGAAAGGATAAACTCATGGACAACAGATTCATAAATGGACAATGTAAAGACTAGGCAAGGTACCACTTGCTTACAATCCTAATGCAATCATTGTGGATCCTGGGAAAATATTCAGTTACCAGACTACAGAAAGTGCCAAGGCTAATGTGTTCTCCTTGAACAGCATCTCCCCACTGACACTGTCAGAGGCAGGATACTGGGCTAGATGGACCACTACTCGGATCCAGAAGGCTGCTATGATATCCTGATTTCTTAAGACTTCTTTGTTCAACAGTGTTTACCAGAAGTTATGTGGGTTTTCTATTTTCCATCTTCTCAGTGAAGACTGAATTATTCATGTCTTCATTCAAGTAAAATCAAATCAAATATTCCTAATAAAATACAGGCTTAGGTCTGAAGGGAAAGTTCATTTCTGAGAGAAGATGGCAACTTGTGCCGAAGGCAAGGGTTGCATCGATTTTGAATTACATTCACTCAAGAATACAAAATACTGCGATGTTTTACAGTAATGTAAATAATACTTATTAACAGGCTACGAGATTAAGGAACACACACACCCAAAAAAACACAACAGAAGTTTTATATATCACACTTGGTGAAACAAAGGACAGAATACTAAAAACAAAGGACAATCTGTAGGCCCTATTTGATCTAACCATTTCCCCTGGGCAGCTACTACTCGTGAAATGATGAGCCAGGAACACTGCTTTCTAGGAGCAGTAGCAGCCGGTGCAGAAGTAGTTGTGAATAAAAATGCAGTACAAAATTACAATAAACATAGCAGGGTTATTATATAAGACTTAAACACAGCAAACAGGTATAAATTTTGATAAATGGATTAACTCGTTTTGTTCACTTGTATTTAAGTCTTCACTGCCAATAATCAACTCAAAAGATAGCAACCAGTTTACTCAGAAATTAATATAGCTGGAGGTGAAAGTCGGATGTGAAAGGATATTAAATTGGAGAAAAATAAATAAATTTTTGTCCCTCCTTCTATCCACTTTCTTCTGTTTTCATGACTTAGTACAGTAAAATTCTATTATTAAGGACTGGATTTTCAAAATTGTGTTTTCTTAAAGTCATTTCCCTTTGATGCTAGAAACAACTAAAAGCATAACTTGAAGGAGCCCTCCATCTTTTCATGCAACAAAATCTTACAGTTCCTCTCATTCTGCAGTCCAGAAAATGGGTCAATGACAAAAGTTAAGAAATACTGCAAATTGAATACGTCAACTTATGATTGTATTATAAAGAAAAAACACGAGTTTATGATGAGTTCAAGTGTTTTAGTTCTTCATCAGGGTAAAAGACAGCAGCCTTTATTGGGCTTTTAAAATACTGTCAGTACTTCTTAAGGATGCTACAAAAGGGTTGCTTTACTCCAAAACCGCAGCTCTCCTTTCTTCCTTTTACCTCACTGGTTCTCACAGGCAGCTACATCAAATTGGGAGCCAGCTGCTTATTCAGACATCGGTGTAGCTATCCTGATTCACACCAGCTGAGTATCTGGGCATTACGATTAACAAGAATTTTGTTTTCTCAGGGAAAACATCCAACATGTTCTTTCTGGATGTATTTATTGGTTTTCTCCCTTTTTTTTCCTTTCCTTTTCCCTTTTCCTTTCCCTTTCTTTCTTTTTGTAACACGAGGGTTTATGTTGCTGTGCTTTTTTTTACAGCGTGGGTTCTGTTTTTCTTCACCTTATAACACAGTCACAACGCACAATTACTGAGTATTGGTGTACCTGTAGAACTAGCCATTGTAACCACCAATAAGCCACCAAAAAAAATGACTCCATACTGGAGGTATGAAATCATTATAAATACAAAGCACTTCATTCCTTTATTAAGCTATACATTTACCTAACATGTGAGTTTAATCTTTTCACAAACTCAGAAATACTTGATTACACAAAGCTGTTAGTGAATTACTGTTGTCCTGTCCCTAGCCTTTGAGCTCTCTATTTAATTCAAATGAACAAACAAACTGCAGTTCTGCAGTGGTGTATGTCAAAAGCATTGTGAAGGTAGTGTGAAAGCAAATAACCTTGGAGTCCCCACTCTTTGGTAGTATTCATCTTCACAGTCTGTGCCCTGCTTCTTTCCCTTGACTGCCCACAGTTTACTCCTTTTCCCTCAGTCAATTTCATGCCCTCACTTCCCCAAACATCTGTTTTTGTTTTACGTGGTCTAACTGTTATAAGGATAATTTTTTCAGAAGAAATTTTTTAACAGAGGATATATTTTCAAGGTACAATACTCTGAAAAGTGGCGTTATCCATTGGAAAACAATTTTATTAAGGATACAAAGTAAATGTAGTTCCCAAATAAAGAGACAAACATCTCCAGATGGAAGGCTTTAAAAAAATAAGTAAATTTGCAGTTCTGTGTTTTAATTTCTGTTCAAAAAAAATCCAATTTGCTGTATCGTTATTGTGGTGTCAAATATATTATGAATCCCTCACCACTCATTTCAGTGTTGTTTTCAGTAATTCAAAACATTTCCATAAAACTCTTCATTTTAAATGCAAATATTATCAATTTAATTAATATTAGAAGATTGGCTACTCTTTCTGAATATAAAAAATATGGCACATACCCATTATAACAATAATAAATAGTCCCAGAATGAGGACAGGTTTCCTGCTCAACTATTCTGCTTCTCACCTTCTTTTTTTGGCATGTGACATTCCACACTGGTACAGCCTAAGATAAGGAAGGTATAAAAATATGAAAGCAAGCTCTAGATGTGGAAATATAAAAGGATCTTAAAAGAATGCTAATGATATTGGAACCTACACATTCAAAATGGCCATAGAAATTGAAAACATGATTAATATATCAAAGACAAACACAATTTCTCAGTTTCTAGAATGGAAATATACCAAATCTTTCACAATAAGTAACAGTGTTCACGAAGTGTTTGAACAAATACAGATGCCCATAATTGCCCATAAGAAATGCAGCCAAATCTGGTGCAAAGGGAAAGAACACAGTTTAGATTAAAAAAAAAAAAAAAAAGACTTATAAATGGAAAAACCTCAAAATTCCATGCTTCTTCATCTTGGTAAATAAATTTAAACCGCAAATAAACTTTAGTAAACAAACTTTTAGATAAATTCATTTCAAAGTGCAGTTTAACATTTTGTTTCTGAAGGTATCAAAATTAAATATTTTTTAATATCTAAACCAAAATATTACACTGCAGAAATTTTTCCTTTGTTTCTGGCCAAAATAGTCTTTACTGCTTCCATTCTTTTAAACAGAAAGTGCAGTTAAACAATAATAATCTAGCTAGAGCTATAGCCTTCTTCAGGTAGGAAGTCTAGGCTCAAACATCCCAACCAATTGAAAATATCAAACTCCATCTCCTACATATTTGCCTATTAGACAAAATGGATGATGAAATCAGCATTTTTCTACTGGCAGCTTTGTAAATTTAGTCTTCAATTTATCAAATTATTAATTATCAATGCGAGAAAATTAGATACTTTGTTTTCACCAGCTCTGAACAAAGGATTGAACAAAAATATTTTCTTTCTTTTTTTTTTCCTGTTTGGTCTTCACTGAAGAATTATCAACATTGAAAGGACTAATCTTTTCCAAGATCAGCTGCAATGTCTTGTGGTTTCACGGATGCCTACACTCTCAGCTGACGTAATTCTGAGGTGCTAAACAGAGACGCACAATCTATTCAAATGAATAAAGTATTTAATTCCTTCCTTTAGAATTAATTGTAAGTGACATTTTTCAAAATTAAGCAAAAATGTAGCTAACTCAAAGACAGTACTAATAATATATTTCTATTGACAAAGCAGTCAGGCCAGAAAGTATAATAGCACAAAAACATTCAGTTGGTTTCTTTTCTACATTATTTTCAGTATTATTTAATAGTTCATTTACAATAATTTTGCTTTAAATTATTCAAGATATCCACTGATTTCAATGGAGGGAGAATTTAAACAACTGTGTACTAATATGTAACTTTGTTTTCTTGATATTAATGTCATTTTCTCTACAGTGAGGCTGGGATGCAAAACTAACCTTGAGAGAATTGAAAATGCAACCATGCTATGTCCAAAGGAAAGTTTAACCTCAAAAATTATTTCTTAAAATTTATATTATCTTTCCATCACAGCTTTACTCTCTCTCTCTGTATATGTAGATACTCGTATATATTTCAGAATATAAACTTTATTATCTAAGAATAAAGTAGAAACTTCATTTAGAGACACATAAGTACATTTCCCACTAATGAGGCATGAAAAAAAGGCAGAAAAACCTTAGTTAAGGAAAGAATAATCTAAATCACGCATCCATCCATCCATGCATTCATCTAGTTACTGGGAAGGCAGTCGAATATGCTAACATATCTAGGAGAACCTGAACTGATATTCTGTACCACTACAACCTGCTGGCCAGATGGCATCCATAGAAATACAGAACAGTGGTTTAAAAGGAAGTAATTTTGCCTCCAAATCATTAAGCACTAACTTTTTTTCTTGTTGGGGCAGGGAGGGGGGGCGGAAGAACAAAACCAAAACTACAAGTCTCTTCCCCCCAAAAAGTAGTGACATTTTATTCTCAAATCTAATCTCCCTTCATATGGCAATTCCCAATGAAATCTTAAGTAACAAATTGTCAGCAAAATGTATGTAAGCAATATTTTAAACGTTTTATTCTTTTTCCATGTATCTCTACTGGTAGTAACTTCAGTTTTAATATACAAACACCACATTCTAAGCAAGCAAACAAAACCTTGCCTCTGAATGGTTTACTGGTTATGACCAAGAAAGGGTCATACAGGAAAGCACTTGCATTTTTCAGAAGATCTGCGGATTTGCCAAGCTGTAGTACTGCAGTAATTTCTTCTAGAAATCAAAGAGCCACAGAGGCACTGAACTTAATACATCTGCTGTACTCAGATTCGTCTATGTACACAAACATCTAAATCTGCTACACTAAAGAGGAAAAGAAAATAAAAGGGAAAAAAAAAAAGTAAGTGCTGTTCCACTCTCCAACTGCAAGAGAAAGAGCAGTTCTCTGGAAAAGACCTGTAGCCACATTTCTGTATTTGGTATCTGCACTGGATTTCAAAAATGAGGGGATTTCATGGCTCAGAGAAAAGCCTTGATTCGGCTCTGATTTTTACTGGTGCAATATTTACTATTTAACACATGAGCTAGGGTTTTGTCAGTATGATAGCCCTCTCCCCGCCCCTGCTCTGTATGCACATTCCAGAATAATGATCAACACGCAATGATAGCAGGCAAAATCACTAAGGACCAAAGTGCTCACCAGTAGAGGGGAAGATTTTCATCATGTTACAGGTATAAATACCAAATTTATCCTCTATTATGTAAAGATAATTTGGCAAAAGTTCAAATACAACAACATTTACATCTTCATGTTAGTGAGATAAGAACTGGCACAGTGGCAAGCTAAAGGCACATGTGTCTCCATATTAAACTACAAAAAAAACCTGAAAACCCATGTTGTTAATAGTTTTTCATTGGTCTCATCAGATATATAAGAATACCAGACATTCACCCGTCTTACTAAGAAAAAGAGTCCTCAGGTGAAATGGCCTACTATTAGCTTAAAACATGAATGATAAAGATAATAGCTGACACAAGGATTTACTGGAACATATGTACTATGAATAATAAAGAACAACTATTGTAAAATTGACTAGTCAGACTCTGCTTATGATATATTAGCATGATTCCAATGCCTTTATTAGTAACGTGGGGTTTTTTTCCTATTTGTCCATGTGAAAAGGAAACCATTTTTAGTGCAAGAATAATAAAAATATTTTGTACTTGACACAAAAATCCACAAAATTGATAGTAAGTGAAAATGATGGTAGGGAAACACATTTTCCAAGAAATCAATAATCAGCATGTGGTAAAAATGTCAGACAAAATCTCTACCTGGTGAAGGTATCGTTTACGTAATCTGTTGTATCATCCAACCATACTGAAATATTTCATGAGCTTCTGAGATGTGAAAAAGTATGTGTTTATCACCAAACATTGCAAACAAAGGAATGTCATGTCCAATTAAGATCAATTCTGGAGGTATAACATTTGCATAATTAATAACAGAAAAGGGGAGAATTGATATAACTTGCTCAATAATGTACTGGAATTGTCAACAATAATGCATGATTTAAATGTCTGCATTAAAATGACGGATGATTTCATAGGCCAGCCCATGTTACACATCCAACACTACAGTGTTCACTCACACAGTAGTAATGAAAAAGGAGTGCCTGGATTTTGGCTATGTATTAAATGTACTTCCAGTCATCAGAGAATAAGAGTATGTCAGAAAATAAGATACCAGAACATTTGCTATGACCCACAGCCCACTTCATGACTCTCAGTGAGGAAACTCCAAAACAGGGACCACAAAATTTTTGGTTCTAGTGACTTTTTTCTTTTGTACCAGATCTGTCAGGCAAGATTTTTGTAAGGGTACAGG
>Ga0065711_1002600_pt1 | contig 32704 bp, 13 predicted proteins | sample Hoacrofraction12_FD_59098 | JGI IMG/M metagenome (GOLD analysis project Ga0065711, IMG submission 59098) | Hoatzin crop microbial communities from Cojedes, Venezuela - Epithelial fraction 12 v2 (version 2) | ecosystem: Host-associated > Birds > Digestive system > Esophagus > Crop | place...
CCCCACCCCCCCAATCCTTTAATGCTTGTGAGGTTTTCGGTTCATGTTTTACGGTGGGTGGGGGGAATTACCTGCAAGTTGTCTTACTAATTTAATTACTGTAGGAAATAGCATAATAGTGCTGCCAAGTCTTCATTTCATGGTGTGTAGTTTAATTTTAGAGTGATTTACTTACGCAACAGAAAAAAACTCCATGCTTAAGCTAGAAGCTAAAAACAACTAGGCAATTGAAATAACAGTATCTAGTTAAACAAAGTTTACAGATGAAGAATTTGGCCTGAACGTACAAATGAGAAATGTGCTATCAAAGGTATTAAATGTTGCAGCTCTCATATTTAAATAATTCCCTTTCAGTCTTGTAAATCTACAAGTAAGAAGCAGTGTTTCCTCTTGCTGGAGAACATATTTCAGATTCTTTTCCCAGACAAGTTTAAGTAAATCTCTTACTGCTGGATAGCATTTTTGCTGGCACCTATCTTTATCTTCACTTTCCACGTTATGTATATATGGTGGAGATTTTTCTTTACCTCTTGCTCTCTTGGATTATGCCTAGCACTGTTCCTTCAAGAGGGAGACCAACTGCCACAGCATACCTTTACAGTTAGGTTTATTTTGACTTCGCATTCAGATTTTACTTCACCAACGTACTGGGTAAGTTGTGCCTATATAATCTAGCTTGCCTATTTTAGCTGTCGATTTAAAAAACATAGATAGTAAAACGGGGAAAAAAGCTGTAAATATAGTTATGTGTGTATAAAATATACTGGAAATGGCTCATACAGTTCCTAAAGTAGGGTTTGTACCTAGATAGCTATATAAAAATCTCAGTGCTGCTGCGGTTACTGTAAACTTACACTGGCAAATCTCACTTTAATTGGCACACTTGTAGCAGCAGACCCTTCTAGCAGAGATTGTCCTGCATTATCATTGTAGGAGCAAAAATAGGTAGGGAGAAAAGGAGAACTCACCAAACTTTCCCCCTTTGTGGCTTGCCAGACTTGTGCTTGCAGATAGCCCTGTTAATTTACAGAAGTTGTTTTATCATTAACCGACTAGAAGGCTCATTACAATGGAATGTAGTGCTTGTGTCCGTGCTGTGTCTTTAGTCTGTAAGCTTTTGTCTTAATAATGTGGTATAAAAGCGTTAAAGAAAGCATAATTCATGTTATCTCAGAAACCAGTAAAAGTACTGCGCACACTTAAAATGCTGACATACTTCAGTAGAAGAAAAGGATGCCTGGCAGGGATCTCAACTCCAAGTCTCTTGCCTACCTCTTCAAGTAAAGTAGCATGGTCCTTTTAGGCTGGGGGCAGATGAACTCCTGCTCCTAATAACAGTTAAGTTACTGCTCTTGCTAACAATCTGTTACAGGGTTTTTAATTTTTTTTTTTTTATTTCGCTGAAATGGATTAAGAAGGACTTGTAAATCTGTCTGCCCAAAAATTGTGGCAAGGGTAACCTGCAGAGGTAACAAACGGCTTGAGGACTGATGCAGTACTTGACAGAAGCTAAATCTGAAATTAGCTCTTATTCTCTTATATATGAAAGTTGGGTTTTTTTCACATCAGAGGTTTCCAGATGACCAAAAGTTAGATTAGAAAATAACCTGGACTTTTTTGTTTTGGAGTAAACATCAGCATAATCTTTAGTTCCTTTGATCAGATGCACAATTGTCCAGTTCCTGGTTCGTGTCCCATTAAGGTATTACGCACAGTTGGCAATAAAGTCTAGGGCTGCACTGTAAATAATCGTACAGTTTGGTGATGGACAAATGTTTTATAAACATTTGTAGTTTATTAATATAGCTGATGTCACTACATGAAAACTAATGTTCAGTAAGAAAATTCTGCTTTCAGTGTACATTTCTGTTTCCTTGAAGTATCCTAGACACCTTGGCATAACGTAGCAGCACATAATGGTTTGTGGGTTTTGAAAAGGTGCAGGCCATATTGTGCTGCCTCAAAAATACAAGGATTCCATCATCCTGAAGAGAAACATCATTTATGAATTAGTCAATCTTGTGATGCTGATGTCTGTCATACTTTAGCAGCACGTAAATATTGGTGTTAAGACTGTAAATATCTCCAGTATTAACTGTGCTGCTGAAGTAAGGCTAGCCACTTCTGCATGTGAGTCATAAAAAAGGACGTTTCATGTGTTTTTCTGATGCCTTTTTGTTGTTAGAAATTATATGTTTATTGTTTATGAACATTTTCTTGGCTTTTATTTGTATTTTCACCTATTCAGAAACAATACTTAGGACTTCATAGTATCTGATGGTAAATACAGATTAGATATATATATATATATGTATATAACTGAACGCTTTGGTTTACATGAAAGCTGAATTTATTAAACGAGCCACCTCAAGCTACACCTCTCTAACAGTGCTTTGGTAAGTATATATATTTATGCATATAAAAACATTATAAAAATAGTGTTACTTTAAATGACAGTATTTCTTTATTAAAAATCTTAAAACTGTGTTCATTTTTACAGCATTTTCTTAATGGAACTGGGAAATGTTTTGTTATGTTTTTAGCGAAGTGAGCACGTAAAGCAAAAGTGTCTTCCAAAATTAAAAAAAAAAACTTGTTAAACATTTCTTAAATCACTGTATCTGTTATAGACAGGTAACAGGTTTATGGTTAGATGTTTAAACTCTGTATCTGACTGAATTTACTGATTTTCCCCCCTCCATCTTCCACTAAGATGTTTCTCTTGCAGGGGAATCTTTCATTGAGACGATTGAAATTGCTGCAGTGAGAATGGAAATTACTTGGGCTTCTTTCCTTTTAAAAGCTGCATGCAAGAACTGTGTGGTGAGTCAAATGTAGACTAATGGTTATGTAAATGTCACTAATTTTGGATACAGTCAAGATCTGAAAGTGTGTTTCCTTTTAAGATTTTATTTTCTTCACTATCATGACTCAGTATCACTTGCTAATATTTTATTAGCCCTGTTATATTTTACCATTAAAATACACACGGCTTCTTCAAATAAGTGCTCACAGATTCAAGTCTATACATCATATATATGTTTTAAAAGGAGAAAAAAGCTTATCTGCACTGATGATTTGTTTTGACTTCAGGCTTCACAGGCCTGCTGCTGGTGCAGTTGCACAGGTACAAAGATGACGCAGATGAATATGAATCCAGCTGTTATAATTCATAAATCTGCATTATTTGACCATATAGAATTTCAGTCTGGTGTATGCGCTGGTAAAAATCACACTTTTCTTACCTGCCTCAGCTATGGATTTGAACTGGTGAAATTACCGATGTCTAAAATTTCCGATTTGGTTCAGACCTGAGCAGTTCTCAGTAGTAAAGCTATGCACTAATAGATAGCCTGCAGCTTTTCATGAAGTAAACACTACTGTGTGTACATTTACTTGCTACAGGTCTCTTAAAATATGAGGCCAAAATGAGTTTAACTACTCAGAAAAAATATGCTATCTGGCTCAAAGTTGGATAGCTTTCTCACTGAGGCTTCTTTAAGTTGCACTATGTTATATTTGCTTACCTGTAACTGCTTAATACTAAAGACCTGCACATACATTTCAGCCATTTGAAATCTTAAAAATGCTTGAAAAGACCAGACTCTTTGGGTTATAAGAGAAAAAGACATTATTCTTCCACTATTCACCTCCTTTGAAAGGTCAGTGATTTTTTTGTTAGCACACTGCAGACTGTGGTGCTTGCCGAGGGCCATCCATCCTGTTACTTTTGTAGATCCAGTATTTTAATGTACATGGGGTTTTTCTCTGGGATTCTATGAGTAGATGTGGATCTAAAGAGGTGATCAGAAAGATCTGAGAGCATGCAGCAAATAAGTCTATTTGCATTGCTTTGTCAAAGTCCAGCAGCCAAATCATTTGTTCCTGACTACTTCATTGTGCCAGTGCAGGCCTTTGTGTGAATAGCAAAACAGGCTGCTTCCTTCTGGTTCACCATGCAAACCCCTATAGTTGGCACAAGGCAGGGGATGGCAGGGAGTGGGAAGAAGAAGGGGAAAGGTTGGACTGCCTTGTTTGGTGGCCCTAGCAGCTTATAACAGTTTAGTGAGGTGATGAAAATACAATTTGAGCATTTGCAGAACCAGAGCTCAACTGAGGAACCAAAGTTCCCATCTGGATTAAGAAAATTACTTCAAGTGCTTATGAAGGCCTATTGAAATTATTCAGTTCATAAACCTTTGAGACGAATATCCTGTTTCTCACACAGTTTACGGTTGTCTTAAATAATATTAGCAATTGTATTTTCCAGAGGTTTACCTGCATGAGCGGCACCATAGTCTGTGGCTGAATGGAATTCCCTCTGCATTGCAGCTCAGGGGTCCTAAGGATTGTGCATGATGTAAGAAAGGAAGGCTCACTGTTGTCAGTTCAGCTGCTCATTTTCTGCTAGGCTAAGGAACTGTATGGGAGAAAGATGCTTAATTTCATATAAAAGGGAAACAAAAGATAGGCCTGCTTGAAAATAAACTGCGACTGTAGCTGCATAGGACTGAAGACAGCTAGTGAGAGGGCCATGTCTAAAAATCTGATGTTGAAAGGTTGGAGCTGAGAACCGATAGGGGAAGGACAGATCTGAGGAACTGGAAAATTGGAAGGATTTGGACAGGTTGGGCAAAGATTTGGGAGTTTTGTTTGTTTCTTGAAATTGAAAGAAGCAGCAGCCTGACAGAAGGGATCTGCCCTGAGGCAAAGAGAAAAGTCAGGCTTGGGGAATGGGGCTTGTACACCTCAGATCATTCCTAACATTCACTAGAGCGCTCTGCACTTCAGATCCAGAAGAGAATGCATGCTGTTTAGTAGATTGTGCTGTCATCTGTGAAATCACTGTCAATTTCATCTCCCTCATCATATTCTGCACAGAAGAGGGCAATCTTATTAGCGCTCTCAGCTACTTCTTGAATTTTTGTCCTGAAAAGAAATCCCAAAATAGCAGAGTAGTTGAGGTTGGAAGGCACCTCTGGAGATCCAAGCAGGGTCAGGCAGAGCAGGTTTTTTAGGGCTGTGTCCAGTCAGGTTTTGAATATCTTCAAGGATGGAGACTCTGCAACCTGTCCTGTTCAGACAGAATTTCCTGCATTTCATTTTGTGCCTGTTGACTCCTGTCCTGTCACTGGACACGACAGAGAAGAGCCTGGCTATGTCTTCTTTACTCTCCCTTTCCCCCATCAGCAGGCATTTCTAAACTTTGATAGGATCACGCACACACAAGCCTGTTCTTCTCCAGGCTGGAGTCCTAGCTCTCAGCCTTTCCTCATGTGAAAGGTGCTTCGGTTCTCTCATCGTCTTTGTGGCCCTTTGTGAAGTAAATAAAATGTTTCAACTAATATGGGAGTTGGAACTCAAAGGGGAAAATGATTTTGAGGGAAAAAGCCAAAACACATCCTAATAACTTAAGTGTAAAAACTGTAATAAGAACATGAAGATCACAAAATGAAACACTAAGAAGTTAGATAACTCCTGCTTTAAGATTCTGCAATCTTCATTTGCTCTCTTGTGTTTAGTGTACTATAAAGCAACCTTCATGATCATACAGAATATATAATCTAATGACTGGATTGGCCTGCTGTGGTGCTGAGCCAGCGAAGTTTGTGAGCTGTGCAAGCAAGAAGCCTTACCCTGCTATAGGCGCTGCTGAGATTGGTAGAAAAATCTGTAGGTGATGGAACAAAAGACTGCAAGTAGAGGAAAACATGTCTTCATGGTTATGGCAAATTTGAATTCCTAAGAATTGGATGTGATGTTTATTTTTCTGCCTTTATTCCTGTATGATGCTAAACAAGTTACCAGGCCATTGTTTTCATACTGTTTGTATTCCTCGCTTCAGAGGTGTCTGACTGAAGACCCTTATGTCTGATGGAAACACTGGCTGTTCACATTTGCAGCTAAGCTTCTTAGGACTTGTCATTTGAATTCAAATGCTATGTAATGTTATGTCTGCTGATAGTCTCCCGTCGTCTTAAACAGGGTACCTCAAACTGTTGCATTCTACTGTAGTTTGTACACCACTATGTCACATTTAAAATAGAGGTAATAAGTACTTATCTGAAGGGCTGTTGGGTTTTTGTTTGTTTAAAAAAAAACAACCCACTTTTGTTTAGTAGCTATACTACAGTAATGCGTTCCTTCATGGAATTTTGTATGGCATTTATTAATTCTGATTGCAGAGGAGGAGGTGAGTATTGTGCATCTTTGAAAGACCAGATCAGCAGTCAACTTTCCTTGTTACCAGCTCAAGCTGAGAAACAGAGAGTTTCCATGTTGTTGATTCATGGGCTGTTCGTCCAGTCCTGTAAGCTGCAAAATACTCTGATTCGTGTCCTATCTTGTCACTGATTCATTTAGCATATACAGCTATAATAATTAAACACTTGTTTGTCCCATTTTTGGAATGTGGTTTCATGGGTAACACATTCAGTATTGTGCAGAATCTTTTATATGGTAAAGGTAATGTTCATGTTTGAACTTCAGCATATTTTACAATAAATTTACCTGTAAAGATCTATGTTGCAGAAAGAATGAACTAGTTAAATTGTAACACTTACTTTCTTATGTAGAGTAGTAAACAGTGCACCTTTAAAAATATAAAGTGACTTACACCTGTGTATTTAGGACTTCTACAGGCTGTTGGTCTTAAAATTTCAAAGCATTTTTCTTGGTACTGCATGTGGCACACTTTACTGAGTGAGAGTAGTTCTGTGCTTGATATTCAGATAGAGATCTGAAAATATTTCAGCTTTTCCCTTAATCATGGTATCTTCTTAAGTGTTGGGGGAAGTCTCTCCTGATCAGGTAGCAATACTAGCAGTAATGCTTCAAATTTGAAATATTTAGACTCCCTTTATGTTCTTTATCACCACCTCCTGTCATAGAAGTCACAAAAAATGATTGATAGAAATATATCTGAAGGGGAGATCTACTATTTAACCACAGTTTAACTTGAAGCAGAGCAGCAATTCTTCATTTAAAATAAACAAAAGTTTAAAATGTATTTGAAGGAAGACTTATGTCTGACATTTGTATGAATCTCTTTTTTGAAGGTGGCAGTTGTGTGTATCAGAAGAAAATGTTTAACTACAAACAGAAATAAGAAAAAATGATGGAGAAAATGCAGTGGCACGAGTGACATTGTTCATCTTTCTGCAAGGGGGCTAATATCACTGGGGCATTACTATTTCACTATAAATTAAACTTTATTTGTGTTGGAAGTTTATTTAATGTCTCTCAGGTGCAACAACTCAGGATTTTTTCCAAATTTGATTCACTTGTAATAGCTCTGTGTTAACAGAATCGTAGAATCATGGAATGGTTTGGGTTGGAAGGGACCTTAAAGATCATGCAGTTCCTAGTCCCCTGCCATGGGCAGGGACACCTTCCACCAGACCAGGTTGCTCAAAGCCCTGTCCAACCTGGCCTTGAACACTGCTAGGGAGGGGGCAGCCACAGCGCCTCTGGGCAGCCTGTGCCAGTGTCTCACTACGCTCAGGGTAAACAATTTCTTCTATCTAATCTGAGTCTGTGCTCTTTCAGTTTAAAGCCATTACCCCTTGCCCTGTCATTGCATGCCTTTGTAAAAAGTCCCTCTTCAGCTTTCTTATAGGCCCCTTCAGGTACTGGAAGCCTGCAATAAGATCTCTCCCTGCAGCCTTCTCTTCCCCAGGCTGAACAGCCCCAACTCTCTCAGCCTTATCTCACAGGAGTGGTGCTCCAGCCCTCTGATCATTTTTGTGGCCTCCTCTGGACCCGCTCCAATAGGTCCATGTCTTTCCTGTGCTGAGGGCTCCAGAGCTGGACGCAGGACTCCAGGTGGGGTCTGACCAGAGCAGAGGGGCAGAATCACTTCCCTCGGCCTGCTGGCCACACTAATATATCAAATGAAATTTATCTAGTATTGCTTCTGTGTCTTAATGTAATATTTGAAACCTATGTTCAAAAGTTCTGAAATTAACAAATTAATTAGAACATCATTTATCGAGTTTGAATCTTCCATCCTAAGTATACAGTGCAGAGTAGCTAGAGGCTGACTTACTTAGCTTCTGTTGAGAGATAGGAATAATATATCCGTAATGTTTGCTTCTGCTGTTTATAGCCGTAGGAAACAGCCATAGATAGAAAGTTTCACGTTTCCCTATGGTTTTTGCAGGGCAAGCATGTGGCTTTATTACCTATAAAAGAACCTTCTGTCAGCAGCTTTTACACTTTGAAGTGGTTTTAAAAGTAAAATATTTTGGAATCTCTCATAAAATACTTCAAAAAAAAACTTAAGTATTATAAAATTTGAACTATATAAGGCATAAATTATAGAATATGAAGTCTCAAATGTATACATTTTTAGTATTTTATTGAAATAAAGGCAAAGGAAAAGCTTCAGGGATTATATTTTTGGAGCAGTTAGAATAGTCAACAATAATATACGACTATGGTTCTACAGTCCTGTGATTTTCAAGCCAGACAGGTTTGGGACTGACACAGTCTTCCTGTTTCCTTCAACATTAGCCTGGCTCTGATATTTCCACAGTGGTTTCACTGAATGACTTTGGGTTAGTTTTTGGTAAGCTCAGCCAGTTGAATGTGCTTGCCGCGTGAGCAACAGTGCTGGCACCAAGGAACAGTTCCCTCTGCTCTTGAGAATGGCAGTCCAGTATTAGAGTTAATTTCCATTGCTTAAACTAATTTAAAGAATATTGAGGGCCTTATTCTTCCTTTCTTGATACTCCTACAGACAGACTTTGCCTGTCTGCTCTTCAAATCAGTATTAAAGAGGCTAACAACATCTTGGTCTGCCACTTTCCTTCTACAGAAGACTGGTGTCTACAGACGAAACTAACACAAAAATGCTCACATAGAAAGTTTCTTAGCATGTGGAAACAGCTGTGACACACCTTTCCTGCCATCAAGACAATGTGAAAGTCTCCCTCTTTTCCAATAAGCAATGTCTGTTATTTTCAGACGTATCAATAAATATATAAGCTATATTATCCATCTATGTAGAATGAAATTTCAGACACAAAAATAAGGAATTTCCAGTACTATCAGACAAAGATGAAAAGGTTCTCCTGTTCTGGAGGTATGAAATCTGTTACATGACCTGTGCAACCACTAGTTTTAGGAAGCGTGCATGGATGGTAGGTTGTGAAGTCAGAAAAAGGATCTCACTTAGAGTCGATAACATCATGTAGCCAGACAGCCCCCTGTTGGTTATATTGCTGTGGAAATAAATTGTGCTTGAATTCAGCAATTCATTGCACTCAACAAGCTATTTTTTTCATTCTCATATCACAAATAGAGAAGGGATGGGGGGGGGAGATTGTGTGCACTTGTAAAAATTACCATTGAATCAAGTTTTATCCTGCTTATGTATAAGATAAATATCAAAGCTTGGTTAGAGTATCTGCACTCCGTTTCTTAATGTCTTTATAGAAGCTTGTTTTTAAAGAGCTGCAGTGAAAATGTAGAACAGTACTTTGTCATTGTGATGAAAACTTAAGATTTACTGTCCCCATTTACAGCCTGGCTAATGCAAAGTATTTAGATAAACTTCTATCCAGAATACAGGTAATAGATTTTAAAACATAAAAGTTTGTAAGCTAGCAGTGAACTAGCCAGGTATAGGCTCCAGCCTTATTTAATGACTGTGGCTCTCTGGCAGGCATGTCTATGAGAGCCTCTGCTGTTTAACAAGGTACAGTTTTACCAAGTGGCTTGGGGTTTTTTATTCATGTTTGTTTTGCTTTAATCTGTTCCTTTGCATGTGGTTTAAGTTGCTACCAATGCAACTAGCTGCTTACTTCCAGTTTGTGTTTTCCCATGTGTTAAGAAACCAAAAACCCTATTCTTCAAAAGAAATAAATGTATAAAATACTGGGTAATTGAAGGATATGTATTAGGTATTTTGGCTTTTTTTTTAAGTGTTTGTAAAGGGAACCTAAAATCTGCCTTGTAATGGTAACTATACCCATGTGGTGATGGAATGCTGTAGGTACTGTATGAATGCATGCAAGCAGTTATTTCTAGAATCTGGTGAGATATCCATGCTTAAAAGGCACTGTCTGTGGTGGGAATGGATGACCCAAGGAAGGTTCCAGGAAGAACTCTGTCTCAGAGGCACAGGATCTTCTGTTCTGTGACAGACAGTACAGAGGTGATGTCTTTTCTGCATCAGGTATGGCCCAGGTTGTAAAAGCTCATCTTCTTTCGAAGAATTTGATTTGTGGCTAAAAATCCATAGCTGTAACAGTAGTAAACTGATGTGAGAATTCATCTTCTACTAGAACACAGAACAGAAGACTAGCATGCTGCCAAGAAAGCCAAAGTGCTTAAGGACTCTTCTTTTCTTTTTTCCCCTTTGGTACACATTCAAAAATCAATTGTAATCAGATATCTTAGAACAGTTAGCGAAAAAAACAGAGTAAGGATGTAAGAATACATGCTGTGATTGAAGAGGAGGAGTGGGAAAGACAGGGAGAGACCAAAGAGCTGCTTAAAAATTGTCATGACTTGCTAAAATCCATCAGAAGAGTTTAAGAAAAACTGGCTGAGGAAATCTGAAGGCAAGAGGATTCTTCTGTAAAACGGAAAACCTGGGTTTCAGAAGCCCGAGGGGATTCAAGTTGACATCTTATGCTTCCGAAAAAGTGCCCTGTGGAAGTTGCCCACAGATGTTCCCCATCTTTCCTGTTAAATCAAGGATATGTGCAAAAAAGAATAGAAGTCACGAAACAGTTATGTTCAAAGGTTGTTGGCAGTGATAACTATTACCGTTAGCAGATGAAAGCAAGCTGCAGGTAGGATTTCAAAGGGTAGTGGAATTTGCTTTTATTGGACTAACTGTGCAGTTCCTTGCAAGTTCCATATACCTTTCCTGAGATGTTTCATGAAATAACAGTAAAATGAGCATACAATAAATATAAGTACCCATTAAAGCTCACTAAAGGAATACCTTATGTTTCCAGTAGATGAACACTGAGATAACTGAATATTTGTGAATTGCATCACAGACCTCTGTTATGCCCAAGTTCTGTTTTTTATTGCTAAAGAGAGCACCAGTAAAGGTGGCTTTAAACTGCTTTATGCTCCTACTTTCTCTCAAGCTGCTGAAGAGGGAAAGCAGGGAGCAACTAGCAACATTAAAGAATTTCATGGCTGTTCAACAACCAGCAAGGGGATTCACCTCTTCCCTCTTTCACTCTACTGTCAATTATTTTCCTTTTTTTAAAATGTTTGAGGAGGCTTTTTCCTTTTTTTTTTCTTTTTCTTTTTTTTTTTTTGACAGGAAGGTTTACAATCTCCCTCCCAAGTTAGTGGAATTGATAAGAGCCTCTTCTAGGTGGAAGAAGATTCAAATAACTTACCCTGATCCAAAAAAATACAACATTTTTCCTCTTCTGAGGAGTGGTTACTTAGTCCATTTCCAAATTGGGATTAAATTTTAGGATTTCCTCAAGGCTCTTGGAATATCTATAATTTTTATTTTGTTCAACAACTCTAGTAGCTTAGAACATAGAGGTTACTTGTAAAGCTGTGATATTATGATCCCATGATTTTATGCTTATTCAGGCATAAAGTAGCCTGAGAAAGGTACTGCCTTATGGTATGAAAGTATCCTCAATCATTTACCTCTAAAACTGCACCTTTTTCTCTTCAGCTCTGAGCAGTTGTCCAGAGAAGTAGATATTTTTAATGGTAATTGACAAATTCTTGACTGTATCTTTACTTTTCACATTTATTCCAGAGTTCTTGTAAAAATAGCATCATGTCCTGGTGATTTATGGTGTTTGAGTTTCTCAGGCTGCCAACAGGCTCTTCCTTTGAGATGTCTAAGCCTGGTGAAACTACTCTGATTCCCCATAAAGCATGTCCTTGGGATAGGAATTTCCCTGTCACCCTTTATATTAAAACCAAGTAATTTATATTCAGCTTCTTTTCCTTTGCCAGTTTCTTTCATCCTCCTCTTGGTACTACATAGACAAACCCAAAAACCTCCTGGATTCAAATGTCTTCAAGAATACTTGGAATTCTTCTCCATGTGTGTTTGTGCGTTGGTACACGGGCACTGCGTGCAGCCGTTGGTAGGGGAAAACATCGTTCAGCAGCACCTGTGAAAGCAATAGCTGTCTGTCATTGTGCAAGGGCTGTGTTAATCCTGCCATCCTCCTCCAGCCCGCTGGCTACCAAGAGAGCTTTCCATTAGCCAGTGATATACCAGGTAGTCTTTTATTATTCACTAATTTATACTTATATTGACACTTAAATAACTGTTAAGATTGGATTTAGTTTTAGAAATCGTAGCATTTCTGTTATTTTTCTGTTGGAGAAACAGCTTTAGCCCAGGAGGAATTCTGTATCGATGTATACCCCATGAATGAGCACGACCTCCCTAGCATTCTCATACTGTGTCATGTAGTGGTGTCATTAAAGCCCATCCACATAAGATATATTTTACTTGGCTTGATGAGTTTTACTTGAATCTTCTAAGAAAGCGGAGCAAGCAAAACATCTTGCCTCAAGATGTCACAAGTGATACAGGCACCTGGCCTCTGGTTCCAGTTCACCTGAGCAGAAACACTGAGAAAGGACAAAACTAATTTGCTGTTTCCACTTCTTCCCCTAGGCTGTCAGCAAGTCTCCTAACGTGGCTAGACCTTGATTAGAAGGTGACGAAGAACAGAACATTTGCAAAACAGATTCTGATTTTCTCCTACATAAATTATTCTTAGAAGCAGCATAACTCAAACCTGTCCGATGATGCAGGGTTGGAAGTACCTTGGATACTTTGTGATACGTGGTCTTGGATCCCTCAGCAACCATGATGCTAGAGCAGAAATTATCATTAACAATGACGCCAAAACTAATTTTGGCAAGGTCAAATTGCCTTTGGATCCTCCAGCTGCAAGCAGATGGAGCAATCCAGCACCCCGCTGTCAAATCGGGTTCAGAATCACCCCTCATGAGCCTCCGTGGATGTCCAGCCTTTGGTATTGATTCAACCGTTCTCTACTCTGCTGGTACCAATAGATCATTTTCTGTAAGTTTCCAGCATCTGGCTGGACTAGTTCCACAGAGAATATTCCTATGCTCAGTCAGAACCAGAAGAGGACTGAAAGGTTCTTCTGTAAGGTTCTCTTTAGCTGGACATACTACGCTAGGTAGAGAGTTCAGGTGTGGTTCACACTAGGGTAGCTTATAGAGATGGGAACTTCCTGCATTTTTCAGCATCTCTGTATTCTCATTAACATTTCCTGAACGCCAGTGGTCCTTGAGGTGCCGTCCGGACCTTCAACTTCAGCCTTCAAAGAAAGCCTGTTGTTGCCAAGTCGTCAGCTGTCAGAGTAGCATCCATGTCCATGTTTCATTCTCTGTTTCTCACTACAAAGCAGCACCTAACCCAATACCTGCATCCAGTGAATACAGAGCCTTCAAAGATCAAATTAGCAGTACAGTTTTACCAAATACCAAAACCGTTACGAAATGCCATCAGACTAGAACATGATCTCCAATAACAGCAAAAAAATCAATACGGAGCAAAAGGAAGACAAAGTTTTATCTCTGCTGCAGAAAGAGCAGCTGTCCCAAAATTAAGGTCCCAGACTATGAAGCCATATGAGCTAAATAGGGTCTTATTAATTAATATTTGAAAATACTAATTTAAAATGGTAAGAATTGCCAAAGGCATCTAGGGAGGAATTTAGATATGGTGCAGCAGAGACCATTTTTAGCAGTAACAACTTTTCCAAAGATGGACATCTTTATAAAGACAACTTCTTTGTGGGTTTTCTGAAATTCGAGCAGCTGTTTTTGTGATCTGTTTGTATAGACAGTGTTGTGCACACTATTCTTAGGTCCCGAAGAGGGTAAACACCAGGTCCCAAGCACAGGCTTTCCAACCCTGCAGACCTACATGCCCTCCAGCAAAGCAGCACGAGACTTAAAGAGAAAAAAAAAAACAAACCTTCTTGTATGTAGCAGTCTAACTGCTTCTTCCATCAGTGTGGCAGAGTGTCTGACTGTTTGATCTGGAATATTCAGGATGTTCCACCTTTTCCTTTCAACCACTGAAGTGGTTTTATAACAGGTTAGTGCCTACCAGCTGCCACAGAGACAGGCTTGTGTTTTCAATTTTAATCACTCATTGACTCCATTCTGTCCCAGGGCGTTTTAATGAGAGCCTGTTAGACCATTAGTAACATCACTTCTCTTCCTATGGAAATGAGATCTCGCTTTATCTTTTAAAAAGGGAGGGAAAATAGTGGTAATGACTCAGTTCCAGCATAGTGTTTGCTTTGGCTGTGCCAGATCTCAAGAGATGTGAATACATACATCTGAAAGATCAGATGGAGTAATGTTTTCAGCTAGAAGTTTTTCACCACGAGGTTAAAATGCCCTGCTCTTTCAAAAGGGTTATTTCCACCTTGTTACCCACCCAGCCCAAAGGAGCTGTGTGGTCTTTGTAGCAGGAGTCATTGCCTCCAGTAGAAGATCTGTATGCCTGTCACCATTTGTTTCAGAAGAACAGAAGTCCACATACTTATATCCTGAATGCTCTGGATGTCAAGTCCTAAGAATGTCATTAGATCTTCCACTCATGGCTATATCTTCACACTGGGAGTAGACAAAAAGTCAGTATAGATCCTTCACAGAATATAGATGATCAGAACCATAGCAGACTGATATTCCATTAGCCTTGTGTAATTTCATGTGATGTTCAGCTTTTCTGTTCAGTCTCAAAGCCTACCTTGGAAGCTGAGTGGGAGCATGTGACAGGCTTTCAGTAGCTAAGCACAAGGGACTGCTGCAGCACAGCTTATAGGGTGAAGTACAGCCAACGGAGCAGCCACACCAGTGTCCCTGTGCCTGTTGGTGCATTTTGGGCTCCCCAAGAAAGATGAGGAACTACTGGAGAGAGTCCAGTGGAGGGCTGCAAAGATGATTAGTGGACTGGAGCATCTCTCCTATGAGGAAAGGCTGAGGGAGCTGGGCTTGTTTAACCTGGAGAAGGCTGAGAGGGGACCTTATAAATGCTTATAAATGTCTGAAGGATGGGTGTCAGGAAGATGGGGCCAGACTCTTTTCAGTGGTGCCCAGCGACAGGACAAGGGGCAATGGGCACAAACTGAAGCACAGGAATTTCCGTCTGAACAAGAGGAAGAACTTCTTCCCTCTGAGGGTGACGGAGCACTGGAACAGGCTGCCCAGGGAGGTTGTGGAGTCTCCTCCTCTGGAGATATTCAAGACCTGCCTGGACAAGGTCCTGTGCAGCCTGCTCTAGGTGACCCTGCTTTGGCAGGGGGGTTGGACTAGATGATCCCCAGAGGTGCCTTCCAACCCCTACCATTCTGTGATTCTGTGATTTTTCCAGCTAAGCTTCTGCAGCGAGTCTCTGAAATAAAAGATGAGTCTAGCAAAAAGGTGATCTTTTGCCCATCCTTTTCCACATGTATCCGTAGAGATTTTGGGACCGCATATGAACACCAGTGAACTCTGGATTGCTCTATCATACTTCAGTTGCCAAAGAAAACTCCTACTGAATAACAGCAGAAAACATCATTAGCCTAACCAAAGATGGGAGAAGGATCTCGATTACATCAGGGGGCATGTAGGTACAATTTTTCATTTACATACTTGACATGGCCATATTAATCATTAAGCCATTAACGTGTTCCAGGGATCCACAGTTTACTGAGCCATCTTCAGAAGATAATGTTTTGAACAATCATAGGTAGCAAAGGAAAATTATATGGCTTAAGGATCGATTTTCAAATGGGGAAAACATAATGTAAACCACTCTGTTCTGGAAGATACAATTCCAGTTTACGGGAAAATTCTGAGCTTACTAATCAGGTTACTGCTCACCATACTGCAACTGGGATTGGAACAAAGGCCACCAACAGGACGTATCCAGTAGTTATCGAGGAGGCTTATAACCCCAGTGCTGCCAAAGCAGTGCTGGTATTCTGATGTTCAGTTTGTCTATCTGGCCACCAAAAGCTTTGCTTCTGTTTCCAGATGTGCGCTATCAACACAATTAACCCATCTTATGTCTGGATCCTGCAATGTTTCACTTCATAGCACAGATGAAGAACTGATCTCTGAGAGAGAAATTTTGTTCTTCAGGTGTGCAAGCTATTGATGTAAAATGTTTTGCAGATCCACTTACCTAACACATTGGGAAAAAATGAAATGTCCCTATAGTCTCGTGAACGTTGAAGTCTCCCATCTAAGTCATTCTGTGCCTTTTCCACGTTCCTTTAGCAGCTATCACCCACCCATTAATTCACCCCTATAAGATCTGCTTTTCCTTGTTTGGTGGCGTTGAAGTTTCTGACAGCTCTGTTAACTGTCCTCTCTTCAATACAGTAAGTTGTGTCTCTTTGGTCCCACAAAGGCAGCGACTCTTTCCAGCTGAATTTTATTCCTTAACTGCCTCTGTGCAATGGGAAAGAAATGGGTCTGCTTTCTTTTGTGGATCTCTGCTTGCCCTTATCATGTATCCTCTTCCTCTATTCCACCAGTGACCAGGCCAAGGAGTGAGCTGAAGACACAGTAAAAAGATGCAAAGATTAAAGGACAGAAGGATCAGCAAGCCGTCTGTTTATTGTTGAATGCAACATTGTAAATAAAATGGTATGTCAGCAATTATTTTATTACTCAGTTTAGTTATCATGGGGGAACAAAACCAAAAACCATAGACCAGCCTTTTCAGAAAGCTTTCAATGAAAGCTACAAACTGCCTTTGAAATTCAGAGAAAATTGAGTTCCTGCCTCCAAAGTGCTAGTGAAACCTGAGACATGGTGTTTCCAATCTCTTGTCTTTTTTTCCAATGGAGAATCAGGATGGAACAATGTTGCAACGTTCAAGTCTTCAGAGTTTCAGCAGGCACTCAGCTGACTGGCATAGCAGAAACTTGCTTAGAAAGCAAAGCCCTAAATTAATTCTCTAAAGTAGACTTGTACACATTAATCTTTCCAACCTTTAGGGCTACATTCATCATCTTTCTGACCAGAAAGAAGCCACCAATTATTGAACCATTGCATTAGAATGGAAACAGAATAGAAATGGAGGAAGGATTCTTGGAAAAATTTAGACATCGGATCACACTTCAGGGGGTTATTTCAGCAGAAACTGCACGATGGTCTAGAAAACCGACATTGTCCTTTTTTTTTAATAGAAGTCAGATTTATTTGTATTTTATGCGATGACTACTGATTTACATCCTACCCACCCATTTGAGAATATTCAGAGCTCCAGGCATATCTCCAGCTGGTTCCAGACTATTCAAATCATTGTTGGTCCATCCATTTACTAGTCACAACAAGCCCTTCTGTGACTAATTATGGCCTGACTGCAGCAGGAGAGGCAGCTTCAAAGAATGAGAATCTTCAGACGCACTAGCAGTTCCCTCGGTTCCCAAATTATTTATGTGGATTACATTGAGTTGACAGATTTAACTGGGCTGTTGAAGATACGGTCAAAGAAGCCGAGTCACTCCCTTCCCTTTTATTGTCTTCTGAAGACATAACAGTCATACGCATCTGTCACTAGAGAGAGGAAGTTCTTCATCACTGGACTTGATTTGGGCTTTTATGCACTCTTTCAGTAGCATCTGGGAATGGATCAATATAATATTTGGTAGGGAGTTGTATTTCCTCGTGATGTGCTGTAAATCTTTTATTGTAGATACTCCCACTGTTTATTGTTGAAAATCAATAAAAATAAACCTTGTAAAGTTAAAGCCTGGCAATGGATCAGCACAAATCAGAGGGAAGGAGTAAGGCAGTGAGTCTCCCTCCCCTTCTTGGATAGCTCCCAGCTTGTTTCCCAATGAATATTCAATAACACGCTCCAGCAATCTGGGAACGAATTTTAAAAAAAAACCCTAATATATTCATAGTTATGAATTCTTCGTTGTGATCTCAGATGGGACTTCTGATCCACTTTGGTGGCTTTCTGGGACTGAATTAAGCTGCAGATCAAAATGGAGAATCACCCAGATTGTGTGTCGGATATACCTCAGAATTTTCCCCTCCAGAGACAGAAAAAGCACATCAGCCTTGCTCAGCTCAGATTAAAGGAGTTGGCTTTGAGCACTGGAAAACTGAAAACTAATCAAAATAGGTAAAAAGGGGGAATAGCCCAAAAGTTTCTCCAAAGTCAGAAGAACCCCTGTTTGCAAGCTTGTAGAAGCAGAGCAGGATGCAGTTACTCCAGCATCATTCTTTTGCCCTATGGCTATTAATTCCTCCTATACTGCATCTTAGGGTGGAGTCTTCTACTATTTCCATGAGATTCAGCTATGCAGGGAAGTGAAAAATGGTTTGGAATTATTTAGTAAAGGGGCTAACTTCCCACTACTAAGGCCAACACTAAGAGACAATAGCTTTATTTAAACATCTATTCTTAATCAATTATACAATCTTACAATCACTGATTGTAGAACCTATAACAACGCAGTGACTGCACTTCCTAAAGAACAAAATCCCTCATGAGGTGTCATACTGAAATCACTACCTAAAGAACATGAAAGTGTTTCACATCAGACTCTCTGTTCCCTGATATCAGCAGATTACTGGACAATTCAGGTGGTAAATAAATGACATGCCCCCAAAAGAGATAAGCAGGACATAAAAGAACTTATGTGAAGAAGCAGACAAAAAGTTACTTAAAAGCCCAAAAATGTAATCAATCCCTATGAAAGGAAGTCAACACAGTGCAAGAACAGGGGGATGGAAAAAGTGTGGTGCCTCTATCCTGGTGGGATATCCAACATGCATCTCAAGGCTTTACTGGTAAAGCTCTTGACAGTCTTGAATATAGAAATACAGGATGAAATCCATCTATAAAGGAGGTAAAAGTGATTACAATAAGAAAGAAAATATAAGACAGATTAGCTGTTGTCTTTCTGAATGATCTGTATTTTACAAATCTAGCAGCAAGCTGTCAGACAACCAAGCTATTTAAACAATCTACTCCTGCCATGTAAACGGCAATCTGTGTAGGACAGAATGACGGCATTACCCTACCATTCAGTTTCTTTTCCCTCTAGAGATCTTACTGTCCTGGGACTTCACTTGCATGTTAAAAAGCAGAAGAGAGCTCACTGCTTGATGTAAGTGAGCGAGAGGGCTGCCCCCCACCGCTACAGCAGACAGTTTCTAGCATCTCAGGCAGTGGAACAGTTTGCACATTTTTCCTGAATCCAAGGGAGAATAAAAAGGAAAACATAGCAGTAAGCTTACTGAAATCAGCAAATTTTGCACCTTCCCAGGAACAGGGAACTCTGTTCCGAAAGTTGGCAATGACTTGAAGAAGTGGGTCATGTTGGTGGTCACAAACTCCAACTTCATTGGAAGAAAAAAGTCTAAATTTCAAAATCCCATTCCTGCTTAATCAAAAATAGAGCTAGATGTGAGCGATCAGAGCTCCTGGTTCTGTGGTATGCAAAAGCAGGACCAAGTCACCTACAATACACTTCTAGTCCAGCGGAGATCATATGGTGAGATACTAGAGTTGGCTTGCCTGCCAAGCTTTGGGTGAAAGTACTCAGTTTAACCCATCATCTGGTTTTGACCAGAAGGCTTTCAAAATCACTCAGACTCATAGCTAATCTGGGCTCCCATCGGCCAAGTTCACTTCTACTTGTAGAGCTGTTATCTTCTGTGGCAATGCACCAGTGTGAACCACTCTGCTGATGACACACCACACAATCTGCTCTCTGCTGCGCCCCTGCCTGTTCTGGACCTCAGAAGGGAAAAGGCGCAGTGAAAATATCTGCCACTACTTCTAAACAGCTGCCTCAGTGCCTGCAGGATGTGCTGCGCACCACTCCTAAGAGGGCACAGAAAAACTGCCGTCCTGCTTCAGTGACACTTCACAGTAACATAAATAATCTTGGAAGGTGGAGGGCAGCAGCTACCCAGGCCAGCTGAAGCCCCTTCTAGTAACTTCATGCTATTTTTATATTCATTTGCCTGCAAATGAACATACTTTCATGCTTTCCTCCATGATTACTGCCATTTTGTTGTAGCTTGAAGCTACAACACCTGTAGCTCTACCATCACTGCTTCCAATTTCTGCATAAAGAAATCCAGGAAGGTGCTTTCCTTGGAAGAACCAGCTTATACCAAATTATCTTCAATTAAAAGGTACGGTTATCCCACTGATCTCTGTCAGTTCCACAAGATTTCTGCCAGGTTACTCACACACACGCATGCTCTCAAACATACTTAAGCAACTATGTGTCAAAAAAAAAAACCCACAATGAACCGAAAGCATTGTGGAAGAGCCTAGTCATGTTCCCTGCCAGTGCACAAGTGACAGCGGGTGACGCTTCTCAGTTCAGTGCTGAGTAAATGCTATAAGAACTTTGGGGATCCCGACTTGCTGACAGTCATGTGCTTTGTTTCAAAAAGATGTGTAGTCTCACAGCACGCTGTTACACGAGGTCAAGGTGAAGCATGTATGGTTCTTTACAGGACAGGAACTTGCACTGGTATCTTTTCTCAGAGCCAAAATATTACATTCGTAGAATGATGTTGTGAATGATGTGCTGAATAAAAATTAACCCACGAGAGGAACCAGAAAGTGTTCAGCACTAGCCCTTCGCAAGTTGTGTTACTGAAATGGTTGTACCAAATATTAATTTTGCCAAAGCCATGGAGCATGAGTGATGGCATAGGGTAAAACTCCAGGGCTTTTTTAAAATGGAAATATTTAATATTTTCTTTGACTTTATTTAAAACAAAAGGTAATCCAAACTTCAGTTTTCAAAGTGGCTGCTACAGCAAGGAAAATAATCTCACTATTTCTGCTGCAGGTGAAGTAGCATAATTTTGTTACTGCAAGAGGTTCTGAAACTCATCCCAATTTCCACTGCTGCTATCAGAGATCATTTAAGGCGTGATATTTAAATACAGCCTCAAGTTCATGTTTTTCCTTTCCCTTTTGTCTTGTGTTTCTTGCTGTTATTGGCAAGTCTCTTCACCAGCAATATTCCCAGTCACTGACTCACTCAATACTCATCATCATTGCTTTCAGTTTTGTCCCAGTTTGAGGCATGGGAACTCTTCTGGAAAGTCAGTACATGGACCTCAAAATGAACTTAGAAAATCTAAGTAGCGTTGTCTTTGTAGTAAGAGCAACCTCTCAGGACAGTGATACCATACAGCTTGTCTGCTGCGTCACTCAAACGCTGCCATCAGCAGTCTGACCTCAAAGTCCACCATGACAGGCCATCTGGCACAGAGCTTCTTCACAGAATCACGGAACGGGCCAGGCTGGAAAGGACCTCCAAAGATCACCTGGTCCAACCTTTCATGGGAAAGGGAGCCCAGGTGAGATTATCTAGCACACTCATGCTCAACATGACCTGGCAGTGTGCACTCGCAGCCCAGCAGGCCAACCGTATCCTGGGCTGCATCAAAAGCAGCGTGGCCAGCAGGGCGAGGGAGGGGATTCTGCCCCTCTGCTCCGCTCTGGTCAGACCCCACCTGGAGTCCTGCGTCCAGCTCTGGAGCCCTCAGCACAGGAAAGACAGGGAGCTGTTGGAGCAGGTCCAGAGGAGGCCACAAAAATGATCCGAGGGCTGGAGCACCCCTCCTGTGAGGAAAGGATGAGAGAGTTGGGGCTGTTCAGCCTGGGGAAGAGAAGGCTGCAGGGAGAGATCTTATTGCAGGCTTCCAGTACTTGAAGGGGTCTACAAGGAAGCTGGAGAGGGACTCTTTATAAGGGCAGGAGTGACAGGACAAGGGGTAATGGCTTTAAACTGAAAGAGGATAGATTTAGATCAGATATAAGAAATTGTTTACTCTGAGGGTGGTGAGGCACTGGCACAGGTTGCCCAGAGAAGCTGTGGATGCCCCCTCCCCGGCAGTGTTCAAGGCCAGGTTCAATGGAGCTCTGAGCAACCTGGTCTGGTGGAAGGTGTCCCTGCCCATGGCAGGGGGGTTGGAACTAGATGATCTATAAGGTGCCTTCCAACCCAAACCATTCTACGATTCTATGACCCTGTCCAATCACACCTTGAAAACCTCCAGCAATGGGGACTCCACCACACCCCTGGGGAGGTTGTTCCACTGAATCATGGTTCTCACTGTAAAAAAATGTCTTATATCAAGATGAATATGAACATATTGACATTATTGACAAAAAAATCCCACTTGAACTGAAAGCATTCACTCTTGTGTTCCTCAACATTTATTACATTATATAACCTGTAAGCAGCTTAGGAGATGTAGTCCCATAATCACGTTATTCTCAACCCAGAAAGCCCTAGAACAAGCAAAGTGGACCTCACTGTTGCCACTGAACTTCTGAACTTGCATCAAGCTTAAATGCACTACAGTGGTAGCAAAAGAAGAGAGATGTCCGATAGTGGCACCACCAGTCTGGGAAGATCCCTTTCACTGAAACTCCTAAGGGGAAGAAACAGGCAGGTGATTCCCACCACCCACCCCCATTTTTAAGTGGTGCAAATGAAGTAACAAATTCACATTTTAAAGCTAATGAAAAGCCAGATCTAATTAGTGAGCCAAGAAAGCCCAGGCAAGCTCTGCTTGACTGTTTGTAACTTTGGAAAGATGGTGTTTTATCAACAACAAAAGTCAGACTCAAATAATGAATCCTTGAAGTTATTGCTATCTTCTTTCCCTGCCTTGAAGGGAGGACAAAAAATTCTTAATTTGTAAGGCCTCATTAACTAACCTCTCCTGGTACCTGAGCTAATTTTGGCATCTTTACAAAGCATTGTACAGGGCCAACACTCCCAAGGCTTTTAAAGCCACTTCTGCCAAGCCTTCCTCCTAAATATGTTTTGCATTTAGCAAGCGTTAAGAAATCCTTTGTTTAAAACCGTACTAGCTCTTCCATCTGAAGGACTATCACATTTTCATTCTTTTCAGTGTTAAAGCTCTAAAAATTAACTGACCCTTTGTTCACAAAAACCTTTATCATTTAATTCTCAGCACTGAAGGGCTGCTTAATGCCTTTGGAGTGGGAGGAGAGGACAGAGGAGCATTCTGTGAGAGACAGTAGCGCGTTATTTCATGGACACTAGCGGTGGCTTCACGCCACGTTCCCGTGTCTGGAGTCACACAGCAATACAACATGGGATGTTGCTGCTACGTTGCTTTCAGCTAACTGCAAGACAATCAGTGTATGTGTATCTTTTGAAAGTAGAAGCAATATCCAGTCATCGGGGTTTGCATTCCTCCTCCAGCCACTTCTCCAAACTGTTGGGATGACAGTTGTGTCAAGCTGTTATTTCTTCATGTATTATCACATATTTAAAATCTACTGACAGATTAGCACAGAACATAAAAACTATTTTCTAGAAGGAATGGCTGATTTTTTGTGAGTCCTAGAATGAATTTTAGCCACAAACAAAAACAAGCCTTGAAAATGCTGGAATCTGCTCCACAAAACCAGTATTGAATCCATGGCTCTTTTATTTAAAGTTGAAGCGGGTGGAGTGGTAAAAGGCAGGAAAGCAATTTTCTTTCCTGAATACTTGAAAAAAAACAAAACTCTGTTTGTTTGTTACTTCCCTCGATAGTTGCAGTTTCAAACAAGCCAAGAGAAAAAGGCCACTAGTGCTGACACACCCCTCTTCCACTTTCAAATATGAAAGGAGAAGCCTTTATTTCCCTTTCTGCGCTTGGCTTCTCTTTGCCTGTGCTATCCCGGAGCTCCCTGGGGTTTGGTCCACTGTGATGGTAAGGCCTGCTGGCCTCTTCATCCTTTCGAAACTGTAACATTCGACTTTTTCTTCACTGGAGATGGTCCTGGCACTTATGAGGTGAAATCCATCTTTGAGTAAAGTGTCAAGCAGCAGGCCTAGCACATTCGTACCGTTAATCAGCTTTCTATTATCAGGCTTTATGGAAACATACCTAAAATACAAAAAAAACCCAGTTACAACACACTTTAATTACTTCTTGAAGGATGGAATCAATTTTTTTAAAACAAACCAGGTCCTCAGATGGTGCGAGTCAGCACAGCTGCATGGGTTTACAGCAACCAGGGCTCTGGGGTTTTTTTCCTCCTTTGAGGACAATCTAGCTCTTTCCCTCATTATAAGAACAGTAATTCTCAGTTCATCCAGTAACATGTTGGGGAAGAAGCACTGCTCTTTGACCCCCACACCAAAACTTACTTTCTTAAGAAACATCTGTGATAACCTCCATCTCATTTCATTGAATGGAGGAGAGGTGAATGGCATGCTCTGTATAATGCTGCAACAGTTTTTCAGGCAAGAGTAAATGACGGAAAGGACAGTGAAGTCACGCTCACCCCAGCAGCATCACTTTTCATTACACGGGATCGCTCTCTACAAACAGTGACATTTATTGCAAAGTTACCTTGTACAGCAGGTCTTGTGGTAACAAGTATGGAAATCATTTTCACATTGCCTCAAATGATTTTACTTGATATAAAGTACAGTTTAAGAATCTATCCAGACATTTTGAGGAACAGAGGTCAGGTAAAAATACTATTACAAAATACATAAGCTGACAGGGGTGAAACTGTTCCACAGCTCATGGGAAAGTACACCAAACATTCATGGAAAGCACTAAAAAGGCAAAACAGTCACCACAAAGACTAAGTCAATAGAAATTCAGCAGGCAACATAATCAAACTTCACTTCTTTCATTACTCAAGATAAGCTTTTCTATTGATCCACAGAGGAAAATTTTTACAAAGTCTGAAGAAACAAAGGAAGAATCAGGAACATTTTCCTCACTATTTAAGTTGCCCTAAGTTACTCAACCAATTGTTAGTCCATTAAAATCAGTAATACATTATAAAGTTAAGGTTTGGCATATAAATGTATGTTGCTTTGCAAATGCAAAGTAGTTTTTCTTCTACTTTCTTAGCTAAAGAAAGCTAGAAGAAACATAAAGTTTATTATTTATTTTAAATAATCAAAAGACTGCTGTGTTCATTCATATATTCAGAGAAAATAACCCTTTTGGAAATATTTCAGTGAAATTCCCATAAAATTCCAGATGTTCTAACAGCCACAGAGGACAAATCAGGTTACATTTTCTTATACAGTAGGAACACGTCTCCAAACAATAGAGACATCCAGCAAAAGCTTGTTTAAAAAAATCTAAGTTGTCATTAGAATACGATACTGCTATCACAAAAATCACTGATATACAGTAATCTTCATAAAAACAGAACCTGGCTCTGAATTCAAAGAAAACCCACTGTGTAGCATATAGTTAATAATCTACCCCTTCTCCCTCCCTCCAAGAAAAGGCTCTCCAAAAGCTTTCCAGTCCCTGATTTCTGTCTTAGTTCCACTGGTGTTTTTAACCTGTTTAGCCATTCTCTTTTTCCTCTTTTCCATACGAAAGTCTTTTGGACCATGAGCTGGTGGAGACTTTCGGCTTCCCCAGTAGTTCACTCCTTATTTTGTTTCCTTTGCTTCATTTTACTCTGTGTTTTTCAAGTCCTCTAGAAGGTCACTGATGCTGTGAAATTCTAAAGCCTGGGACAGCAAGTGAGGTGGAAAGAGCAGAGAGAGAGAAAGCCCCAACAGAACTCAAAAACAAGCATCAAGAACAGTATTTTAGAAAGCTGAAGAACAGGCAAATATCAGTGTAACAGAAATTAAACTGGGTATTTCAGAACTAGAAAAAGATAACATTAAACTAGCAGAAAGAAGGAAATCTATTTCTTTTATCTCAGACAGCTGTCTGATAGTTTCTTTAACACAAGCTTTGCTAGCACACAGCGCACACTTCATGAACTGGAAGTCACAAAGACATTTCCATAAAGAGAAGTCAGACTGGGGAGAGTACCTGGCCACAAACTGGTCACCAGCAGAGTAGTCAGTACCACACCGAAAAACCATGTCGTGATGAGATGGTCTTTCCAAAGGAACTGGAACAAGTGGTTTCTGAGAAGGAAAAGGGCTGTTCCAGCTCTGTCCTGATTGCTGCCCTGTAAACACAGTGATCTGTTCAGCTAGAGTCTCCACAGTGGTACTGCAGGAGCCAAAGATCCGGAAAAAGGCCTGCATCTCTTGGAGAGAGAAACGCACTTCCAAGATCTCCAGCCTCGGCTTCAGCAAGTGTTCCTGGCTCAGGAGGTCGGCCAGAGGGTAGAGCCCATAGAATTCTGCTTCTCTCTGCAGCCTCTGATAGTCTGAGAAATCGGTAGGTAAGGAGACCTGGAGAGTCCTCAGGAAGTCCATGATGTAACTAAACAAAGTTCCATCTCTGTCCACAAAAAACTCTCCATTCACCAGTTTAAATTCCCAGTCATCATTGTTCAACATCCGCGCTAGCCTGGACTCAGGGAACTGCTGCAAGGTGGAAGCCTGGGTTACAAATCTCACACCTCCGACGCTCAGAACTACCACCTCTCGATTACTCATTGCTCTCTCAGCCACTCAAGAATTGTAACTCTCTGATCTACATGTTTCTGACTTGATCTTTCCTAACCTGCAAGACAACCGCAGCTGCAAGAACCATTCAGTGCTTTTAGCAAAATGTTTGGAGTGAGGTGTGGAACAGCAACAGGATTCCCAGGCAACAAAGATGTAAATATCATGTGCAGTAGTTTTGTTTGCAGGGTTTGGTTGCTTGGAAACTTTGACTCTTGGAATTTAATGTTTTAGTTTTGAAATGAACAGCTTGCAAGGACTACTAGAAGACAGTGAATTGACCGTCACAACTTATTAAACCTTGAGAGGCCAACGAATATCCCGAAAGTATGGCACATGTTACATTTGTTTCCCAGAAATGTCAACTAAATGTTTTCATTCTATATATTGCTGCTCATAGGACCACAGCAAGAAGAGGCTAGATGTGCTTCAAGCAATGTATTTCAGTATGGTAAGCTCTTAAAGAAAGGCATTTCAGAGAAGTCTAGCTTCCAGTTCACTTTAAATCACTGTTATCTTACAGCTGAGTCAATACACTCACAAAATTCAATTAATTCCTGAAACAAGGTACACAAAAATACAGTAACAGTAGAAGAGCCTATATATGTTCCAGCACTACAGCACTTCCAAAGACCAACAACATCCACACTCCTGTCACGCTGTGCACTCTGTTCCAAGGAATCGTCCCATCATTCTCCCTGGCTTTTGGAATTACGATCTGCAGAGACACAGAGGGAGCAGAGACAAACTGCTCCACCTGCCACCTTTGTGAGGCTCGAGCTGCCTTCGTGTGGCTGACCGGTCCATGCCTTTCACCACACTGCACTGTTTACAGTAAGGCCACTTTTTAAAGAAAGTGTGGCTGCAGAGAAACGTGGATCTAACAAGACAGCTCAAGTTACCCCAACAATTTCATGCTGGAAAAGTAAACTGCAAAGTATGTACTGTCTGCAAAGTTCATACTACCTTGCAGCTTGTTCTTCTCTTATCAACCTCAACTGATTTCTCTTTACCCCTAGAATTTATGCTTGCCCTGAAGATATATTTTTGTATAGAACATGTAAACAATAACCAATATCTACAGCAATCTGAATGCAAGGGATAATTACAACATTTGGTTATACAAAAAATACATGTATCTATTTCAGCGAGAAGTAACATCCTCAGATAGAAAGTGGATCCAGAACGTGAACGATGCACTCTGTATTTTGCAGGGGACGGGCAGTCCCCAAGAAGCCTCTCAGTACAGCGCTCTTCTCAATCACAACCATTCTTCCTCTTTCCAAACCACCTCCCAGTTAGCAAAAAAAAAAAAAAAAATTAACTGTGACTTTTTAGGAAGTGGCACTTTTTGTTGTGTTCTACAATTACATTAATATTAAACTAAGTACACAGTTTGGCCTTATGATTTGGTAAGAAATACGATTTACAGTCAATAATATTCCCATAATTGCCACTGACAAAAGAATCCAGAAACAACGTGTTCTTCAAAGCTCCATTTCATCTTCCAGTTTATTCGTGCTCAAACGATGCAAACAGCATGAATGTTCCCACTGGAAGTCTTTAAAAAACAATTAATTTTAAGAAGTTCTATGTTTTCTTCACCAGATCTCTCTTCATTCTTGTATTTCAGCAGGGACTTTACAAGAGTTTATATTTGCACACAAACTGTGCAACATTATCCAGTACAACCAACGTATAGTTTTTACACTTTTCTCTTAGAAGTGAAGCTCCATCTGTCATCTGTTCCCAGTAAAAGACAGCATGATCTGCTATCTCCACTGTATCTGCCAAATAGGACAAGCTAATTGTAAAGAACTGAGATTTCCAGCACTGGAGATTGTCAACGACTGACTCCACGAAGGACATTCTGGTGACAGCAAGAATAAACAAGCAAATAAGAGAGGTCACTATAAATCTGCGCGAAAAGACTGAGGGAATTTTGAATTTAAGAGTGCTGTTTTCCTGCGGTAAGGAAAGTTTGTCCACATCCACTAGTTTTATTCCATTCCACTGGCTGGTATCAAAGCTCTTCATCGTAGGGCTGATGTCCACGCTGGAACAAGGTAAAGGGGTTTCTTTGAGCATCTTGATTTTTTCCCTGAACTCCTGCATCTGTTGCAGAAATATAATGGGTTCAGACACATCTTTGAAGGCCTCTGCGATGTTAAAAGCCATCCGCTGCTCTTGCAGAATTGTGTTCAGTTTATTGATTTCCGGATCATAGGCCTGCATCACCGCCAGCTTCATGGTCTCAAAGTCAGAGAGAATCTCATTTCGTTTCTGCTCCAGCGTGTGCTGCAGCTTCTCAAAGAACTCCTTCACTTTGTCAGAATCTTTGGTCAGCATCTGCAGAGCCTTCCTCTTACTGGTTTCCAAGGTATCCAGCCGCGAGAGGGCATCTCCACAGTGCCAGGTTTCAAAGCCCTGAAACAGGGTTTCAAAAGCCCGCTTCTCCTGGGAATAAGCCTCTTCGATAGAACAGAACACGTGCTTTGTATGGTCACCACGGGTGGCACAAACCCCACAGATCAGCTGCATGTCTGTCCGGCAAAAAATGTTAAGGGGTTGCGCGCTGTGCACTTTGCACACAGGCATTTTTGGAGTGACTTTGATTTTGTTGTACTTCTCCACGATACCTTTCAGGGAATAGTTGACTTGCAAGCTGCTGACTCCGGTAACGGGAGTTTCCTTCCTGCACGTGGGGCACTTGAAAGGGGACGGCCTCCAAAGCACATTCCGCACGTTTCCCTCAAGAATTCCTTCCAGGCACTTTCTGCAGAAGTTGTGTGAACAGGGCAGGACACGAGGATCGTCAAACAGGCTACAGCAAATGGGACAGGTGAGGTCCTCCTCTAGCAGCTCCATCATGTCCTAGGAAAGAGAAGAAAGATGATAACAGAACTTACAAAATCTGTTTCTCCTCCAGGGAAACCGCGCAAAAAACAATGCCCATCCAAGACAAAGCTCAGTGAGAAAAGGATCTGCTTTTTTCTCGAGTATCCTTAAGACAGAGCCTCAGCTGGGTTCTTGCAACCAGTCCAGTTAGCTGTGGTATCTGGCCACCAGATGGCAGGCACAAAGTCGGCTCCCTGTCCAGGCAGAACCATTTTTGGCTTCTCAGCTAGCAGTGCAGGAAAAATAGGCTTGCCAAACCCAGCAAGGACTTTGAATGAAAATAACTCATGTATTCATAATAACAGTTCAAGACTTACGTCTTTCTTCACTGATGCAATACCCAGAAACTGAATTTTCACAAGAGACCCAGGTGATACGCCATATGATATGATTTGATTACTCTCTGCTTGCTCAGCTCATCCAAAGTTTATGTTTCAAACCTCATGGACCCCTACTCTAAGAAGGCAATATTAAAGGTGACTGAAAAAGCCCAGCTTCATAATTTCTTCACCTACAGAATATGTGATGTGGCTCTTTGCTCTACCTGCGAAGACAAAGGGGAGTCACCACTAACTTACAAAGTTAGCTTTTCTCTTGCTCCTGCAGTATTTGTAAACAACCAAGTGCACGTGTTATCGTTGAGCTACTCGGCACAAAGTTAAAATAATTCAAAGAACAACTGCCCATAACCCTTGATAACTCATCGTGAAACAAAACTGTTAACCGTTTTTACTCATCCGCAATCTCTACTTCCAAATCCATTCTCGCAGCAATTTCTTTTTGCGGACAGGACCTACAGGAAGAGGATTTATCACGTACTTCTTTGTCCTGGAAAGTCTGAGTGAAGGGACCCAGCACACTACTCTCCCGGTGCCTCTAGCCAAAGCGAAGTTCTCAGATGCAGACACCTTATAATTTACAGCATGCTCTAGGAAAACAAATAGCTAATGAACACCAAAATGGGTGATGGTTTGTATTAGCCAAAACTCTCAAACACTTAGTTTTGAGCTATAATTAGAAAGATGCTTCCCTTGTATAAATTCCTTCCATATTATACAATATGTATTCATCCATATATGTAATAAAATTCCTGTTATAGATTAAACAATGTATCACAGAAAAGAGCATGAAAGTAGGCCTGTGACAGTAAGGCATATGAATGAGCTCTTTTAATTAGTTTGTATGTTATTATTAAGGTTCTTCTCCCCTCAAAGAGATAAAAAGTGGCAAGCACGGGAGCCAAGAGGAGAGCTGTAGAGCAAGATCCACGCTGCACAGGACAAAAAGAGCAATAAAATCAATGCCAAAGCAAAGATAACTACAGGGAAGAAAAGCAAGGTCAGCTCTGAGTTTCTTTCACAAGAAGGCAGATATAGTCCCAGTGAGACTTCACAGTGAAAGGGCTGTTCTTGAAAGATGTCAGCAAACCTCCCATGCTTCTCCAGTGACGAGGAGGATTCCCCACGCCTGTTTGGACAAGGAGAGGCTGAAAACGTTGCCAGCTTTTCTACTCAGCCTCAGGACGGAGGTCGTAAGGCAGAAGGTGGCCACCACTACAGCTAGGGGATAAAGGCCCAGAGAAAAGGTCTAATGGCTCCGTTTACCGCCAAAGTTTTCCTGTAAGGCCGCAGATCCCATTCAGAAACTTCATTTTCTGTGGGAAGAAAATAATTCTGAAGCGCCCCTCAGTGCTAGAACAATCAAGGTTTCTCTTCCGTCCTCCTCCTACTGATGAACAGAATGGGGTGGCAGGAAGAGGCTGATGTTGCCCCTATACTCTTGAGTCTTCTGCTTCATGAATAGTTACCTCTTCCCCACTTGTACTCACAGCTTTTAGCCATGGTAGCAGCACAAAGGTCCGTTGTGCTCATGTGTTGAGAGGATAATAACTACAAAACTAAAATGGCACTTCCCCATCTTTCAGTAAATGGAAATTCACAATGCAGAAAATATTTGCTGTGGTCCGTCTCCTTTATCAGGGAGAATTTTACTTCTTACTTGGGGAGCTGGAAAAGCAGCTTTGCATGCCTGACAGCGAGGGCTGCAAACCACTGCAGAAAATGCTTACTACAACACGTTCCATCAAAATTGCAGGACAAACACTGAAGGCTTTCATGCTCCTAAAAATACAAAAAAACATATACAAAAAGATTTTGTGATCCAAATAAAACTGTCCTGGTGCATTCCAACGCCACTTATCCAATTAAATAATTATGTTTTAGAAATATAATTGAACTTCAAAAACACTGTATGACAGCATTAGAACTTAGGATTTTAAAAAAAGAAGTCGACAAGCGTTTTTCTTCCTCTTTTACCACACCACCAGTAACACCACACCAAAACCACTGAAAACTTGCAGGACTGGTTGGGACAGCTGAACTTCTGTCTTCTTCAGGACATTAATTTCAGAGAGTAAGTTGCCTGGAGATTGAAACATCCTCTGGTATTAACAGCTTGGTATTTGTGTGAGGAACTACAGCAACATTTCAACTTTTCCATTGGAAATTTCTCTGGGTAGCTTCCGATCCAGGTTTGGACGGAATTCCCCACTCGCAGCACACGGGCCAAAAGGCAGAGCCTGAGCTGCGCAAACCCTCTGGGTACAAACCCAGCAGATGTCAGCCATCAGCAAGAGCAACTTGCATAGTTTTATCGCTAGGAAGAAGAATGGCAAAACAAATCAAACCATAAAAGCAAAACCAACCACAGTAGCTTTTTCCCACGCTCCAGAAGAAATTCATCTAGCATGCTTCTCAGCACAGAAGTTGGGTTTATCGGCCAGCAGCGGGCTGAAAGCAAAACCAAAATTTCACCAAGCTTCAAACAAAACAAAAAGATAGGTCTCGAGTTACGAGTTTCCTGCGATGGCGTGTAAGTATTCTAAATAAAGCTTGACCGAGCCAGGCCGCACTTCCACGAGCAGCTGAGCTAGGCAAGGAGAGATCCCGGGCTCCCTTCCTTCACAAGCACCCCGCTCCTTGGCAGGATCTCCTGCGAGCAACTTCTCCAGCCTTCTGTCAGACTGGGTGTGCTGCGTCAGCCCACAGCAGGGTCCCGCAGGGGCGAGACAAGGCGGGGGGACGGCAGCTGGGAGCTCGCCCTTCCAGCAGCGTCGACCCGAACTCTGCTCCCCGCAGCGAGAGGAGCCGAAGCCCGGCGGAGGGTCAGCGCAGACGGTTCAACGCGGAGCGACTGACCTCGGCCACAAAGAGCCGAGGAACGTGGCCGTGCTTTAAACCGGTTATTCCACGGCCGGAGTCCTTCCCGGGAGCAGCAGGCAGATCCGGCACCCTCAGCCTCCGGAGGGGCGGCAAGGCCCGGAGAAACGAGCAACGCCGGCTCAGCGCGGTCACGGCCCCGCGGGCGCGGCTGGGCAGCGCCGGGGCACGCTGCAACAACAC
>Ga0065711_1003389_pt1 | contig 32703 bp, 18 predicted proteins | sample Hoacrofraction12_FD_59098 | JGI IMG/M metagenome (GOLD analysis project Ga0065711, IMG submission 59098) | Hoatzin crop microbial communities from Cojedes, Venezuela - Epithelial fraction 12 v2 (version 2) | ecosystem: Host-associated > Birds > Digestive system > Esophagus > Crop | place...
TTGTGGAGTCTCCTTCTCTGGAGATATTCAAGACCCGCCTGGACAAGGTCCTCTACAGCCTGCTGTAGGTGACCCTGCTTCGGCAGGAGGGTTGGACTAGATGACCCACAGCAGTCCCTTCCGACCCCGACCACTCTGTGATTCTGTGATTCTATGCAGTACACCCAGACATTCAACATAAAACCATTCAAAACACATCCCTAACAATGCATCCCTGCCAATATTAATTAGCCTTCTATGAAAAATAACTTCCTTTAGATATATTTTCTAGATTTCTTTCTTGTTCTACTTTTCTTAATATCACACCATCTGCAGACGCTTTTCAAAAACACTGGAGAAAGGCAATTTAGGGAATGTTCCAGATAAAAGAAAGAAAAAAGTCTCACTGTGCTTTTCATTGCTTGGTAATTTTTCGTGTTTCATCTTGGTGATTTCCTATTTTTAACACCACTGTATTAAAGAGTCTTCAATTTTGACTGCTTGGTGCAAGCCAGATAATGCAAACTTTACAGATTCAGCTCTGAAGACTCACTTCATATTAGGAGAGGTTAAGAGAAAAAAACACTCGAAGTTTAAATTGTTACCACGACTCCTTGAACATAAGCCACAAAAGAGACACCAGCTTGCAACAACATAGTTGGGTGGCCCAAAAAATCTTCTACTTGCTTAGCATTATGAAGGAAGATGCAAGTAAAAAATGGGACAAAAGCCCTTTATCCCCCGAGATGAGCCTTCAATTCATGAACCCATAAAAAAAAAATTATTTTGATCACAGTGTAATGCTGTTGTCAAAATACATGTTGTATCCTTGATTTTAACCAGTAGCTTGTTAGCAACCATTTGTGACCATGCACTGTACCAATGTACGCACCTTCTCTTCGTGTCTGTGTCTCTTTGCCCCTTACGTCTTCTTTGCAGATTTATAGCAAGTCGCTTGTTATCATATGCAGCTACAACATGCTCTGTGTGAGGACACTGGACAAGCTGCTAGCTCTATTAATAATAGATTTCTGAGTGTGATTTCCAATTAAATTCATTTTCCTCGTTCCATGAGAAGCCAAAATTACAGAGACCCATATGGTGCTTCATAAATAACAATTAAAAGTTATTTTCTAATCTTTAGGCACTAGAAAAAAAAAAATTAAAAATAAAAATGCATATTGTTGCAATGACATGAAGGAAATTAAGCTTTGGAATGTCTGCAGATGTCCAGGAAGCTCCAAACACTTCCTCAGCCTTTTCCCCATTCACGCATTTCTGGTCCATGCTAGCCCCTGGATGTTAAAATTAATCACAGTGTATGCCTCAAAGATCACAAGATCTTTCTTCAGAAGCTGGAACTTTGTAACAACAGCTTGTATAAAGATCTGTGTAGCACAATTTGTGTCATGATTCTGATACTCTTCACCTTCACCTACTGCATGGATTTGTTAACAGTTTTAGTTCCTACACAGCCCTAAGCATCTGCAGAGCTCTGCCAGTCAGAGAAATCATGTCCATGTGACAGAGACTGGACTGGGATCTGGCAACCCGTCAACTTACTACAGGACCTAACCATTTGTCAGTGACTAAGAATTCACACCATCCAACACAGGCATGCAACTGCAGTTAAGAAACCACTCTACTCCAGGTAAATGAAACTTCAGCTGCTGCTCTGAATGATCCCTCAGCCACGACCTTCTTCCTTCCTGCCCTTTATCATGTCCTGTGTAGGTGCCGACCGCAGAGCGATTGGATCTGGGAGTACTTACGGTTAGATACACTCTTAATGTCTCCTACTGTAAAACGGAAATAACAAGGCTACCTGCCTCATCGGATAATTTTCAAATAAAATATATGTAAGAGAAGTTTCCTTAGAAGCACCTTGGGTAACTGCTTTTGTTACTGCCCACTGCTAGAAGTCAAACTGTTGGGCAGAGGTATTTTTTTGTCTGGATGCTCATGCCAGATGTGCAGAGCATGCACTGGCCTTGGATACCTGGAAAGCAGTATTTGCCTTCAGTACAACCAAATGTCAACACGTTCAACTCATAATATAAATGATTCTTACCATCTGCACATCTCCTGGGGATGATACTAACAAGAGATTTTGCTAAGCAAAAAGCATTAGGAAGAAAATATATTATAAACGTAGGCACCAATGGACTATTTTAAAGTCATGGGGGCTGTATCCCTTTTGAAATATATGTGCAGAAATCTTGCATACAAAAATACTGTATAATATGGTCTCTGTCAATTCTCAAGAGTGGGATTTCATTGAATTCATCTTTTGTAGCAAGACATTTTGAGGCTATACTGAAATAAGCCAAAATCAAGAAAATCTAACATCCTTTCAAATTCATATTCCCAGAAATATTTTTTCCTGTGAACATCTATGTACTACTTCTATATACATGCACGTATATGCAGATCTACCAGCATAAAGATGTCATTAATCTAAAAACTTAAAACAGAATATGCATGCTTTAAATCACAGAATACAAAAATTACGGTGAGTGAAGAGACAAAAGGGGGGAGAGGAATTGCTCATGGGGTTTTATTAAAAAATAGCTCTAGTTATGCAAACGGCAGTCAAATTAATACAGAATTATTCAACTAAGTCAGGCCTGTAACCTCAGTAAGTGTTAATATAGCCTAAAAGCACTTAGCAAGAAGGTTACATACTCACAAACTTCACAGGTCTATTAAGACACACATTATAAAATATATACACACATCCCCCCCTTATAAATTAAAAGGGAATAGAATGATCAAGAACACTGCTTCCCAGTGTAACAAACTTTTCCCAAAATCTATACTTCCACAACATTTTACAAGAAAGGAGGTCTAACATATCTCACCAACCTGCATCAAGCCAAACAAGACACAGTTACTGCTACATCCGACCGCTCAGCCACGAAGGGGCAATGCCAAATCCATACAGACGTCTAGACAGCACGTCACCGCGTAAGAAATGAGGTGCTCCTTTTGTAAAAAGCTTCCCTGTTATCGAGCGATGTGTGGATCTTCCTGTTACTATAAATACCTGAAATCCTGTATTAGAGTCAGTTTGGTTTAAATCACTAATCTTGTAGGTATATTGCTGGAGACACAGGAAAGTAAGCCTTGGCATTGGGATCTTTCTTCCTGGAAAGATATATACATATATATATATTTTTTTTTATATATATAGAGCAATCAGTGCAATCGAAGCGTACATCTGCATTAGCAGGTGAGTCAACTGGCGCAGTCCACTGCTTGCATGTTCTTTCCTTGGTATTCCATTGGGCATTTCATGCTGGCATTTGCTTTAGATTTTCAAGAATCTGCAACATGGTCTACATGATTCGATCCAAGCTACGACATGACCCAGACACACAATAGTAGAAAATATTTGGCAGCAACCTGGGTGCAAAACAGCTCTCCACAGATGCTTCCTCATAAGGAAAGAGCTCCAACCATTTAGCAGGATATAGTATCTCAAAGATAGTCGTAACCATCTGTCCATTTTGCCTCTCAGAATTGCTTTTAGAAGTTCTCTGGGTATTTAAACTAAAATCACATATTTTGCTAGAGAAAATAGATAAAGTCTGAAAGATGATACCAATTTTCTAAGTAACCCCACACAAGTACACACCTTCAGCAATTAACAGGAGATAGATTTAAGTGTTTCCTGAAGATCTTCCCTTAAGAGGCCTGTAACTAATTAGCTGATTATAGCTATACAAAGAAACAAGAGTGTTTCACATTTCAAGCTTTACCTATCCAATAAAACCATGGGAAAGTGTGCACCCTACAGGGTTTTAAGACTTGAATTTATGACCTGCTTCACCCTGGATACACCCCTTTGCCTTTTTCTCATAAGAGTCGTACTGTAACAAGTTCTCTGGCTGGGGACAGAGGGAAAAGAATTTAAATCTTGTGTTGACTGGGTACAGTGCAAAGCCAAAATCAGTAAAACTTTTTAGCTGTTAATACAGTCCCAAGCATAAAAGAATAATACAATCCCAGTGGTTGACTTTAAATACATTAAAAATGGTTATACCCTAAAAAAGCCAAATGTTAACTAAAGGGAGGATAAAGGTTACTCTCTGCATATTAGTGACATGATAAACTTCATCAATGTTTTAACTCCCAACAAACACTGAAAAACAGAATTTTACCTGCTAAATTACTGACAAAACACTGCTGCTACAATTGTATGTCTTGGAGTACAGTCATTTATCCCAAAGTGACATTAGCAGCAATCATTGACTTCATTTACATTAAGGATATAAAAGTAATTATCAACAATACTCATCATTTTCCATTTCCTCCCCCCAAGAAACATTACCTGTAGCATGTGCCCTAAACAAACCTACATGAATCTACACTGCTCATTTTCTTTTTCAGCACTTTCTTCTGTAACACAATCTATCTTTTTTAATTCTTTGTATATACAAATTCCTATTGTTTCACAAGGCAAGACAGTTTTTCAAATTTATCACAAACACAGTTGTTCTGCTATCAATAGATTTTTTTTTTTTTTTTTCTTCAAAGTAAATAGGATGCACAGCCTCTGGACTAGAGTTTTAAAGCCAAACATACTGGATGCATGAGAAATGAAATCAGGTAACATTCACTATAATTTTCTTTCACTTTATTACCACTGTTCTGAAACTGAACATCCACAATCATGTCTGTTCTTTCACTTGACTAACACCAAACTGCTTTTCTGACATCACCTCAGCTGACTCTTGCAGAACCAAGTCTGCATTTGCTAAAGCGATTTTTAAGCAGCGGCAACTAAATTGAGGTTAGATCCTACTCACTCGCAGCCTGCAGCAAAGTTGAATTATCAACAGTTTCCTGGGTTTTCAGCATAGGCAACATTATAAGGCAAAGAGATTGAAACAAAACCCTAGTATGTCACCGAACAATGGCCTGTGTAAAATGAAATGCTCCACCCTTCAAGGCAGCCTGTACAGTATCCCAAAAGGCCAAACCAGAAGACAGAAGAAAGCATAAAGGTCCACCATCCCCAGGACAAAGCACTGTCAGTGTGCTTGTAACCTAGGAAAGCTGCCGAGGGACAAGGGACCTGGCAGCAAGAGAAGAATATCAGTGATGAACCTGAACCATCTTGCGAAATAAAGTAATTTCCCCTAGGAGTGGGCTGTTTCATAGCTCTGTACGGTGCAGCTCTAGAGGAAAGCTTCAGCAAGCAGTGCAGAAAAGGTGTTGATAGAACAAGACATGTGAGCTCTGACCTTGGCCACCCATATCAGTCGTGTACACTCCATGCAATAAACTTCTCATAAAGCTCTCAACTGTCCTAGCCTAATGAAAGAAGAAACAGGACAACACATAAAACTGAAAATTAAGAGTGGGTTACTTTCAGCAGAGAGCTACAGCAAACTTCTGCTCTCCTGTCCAAGAAGTGATAAAAGTGCCACAGTGCCACTTCTGTGACATCGCAGGCTGAGCAGGTAGAGTTTGCAGTTTTCTCCCAGGAATTACCCTGTTACACAATCAATTAAGCAAACAAAGAAAGAAAACAGTTGTAAATAAGCACAGTTATAAAAATCAGGCACATTTCATCACTACTGTCATTGTTTTTGTATGTGGCGGCTTCATTATTCACCCAATTCAGAACACTATTAGTCATTACAAATTGAGATTTAACTCCACAATAAACAAGCTGCAAATAGTTTCAAGTGCCTCAAAATTTACATAGATCAAATGCACAGCCAGATTTTTATTGCTTATGTAATATTGGCATCAGCCATTCAAAGCTATTACACAGGCACCCAAATTTGAGGTTCTAAACATCAGTGGACTTGCTTTCAAAGCTTCCATTGGACTCACCTGACTTGAAGGATGAGGTCCTGGAGCTTCTCAGTGCTTGACGAAGTCTTGATAAACAATCACAGGCCGACATTTCATAAATCACTAGTCATTTGTGACAATCATCTGGAAGCATTTTCTAAAGGTTCTGTTTTTCAAATGCTACAGTGCAGAGTACCCCTCCTTGAAAACACCAGGCTCTCCAAACTACCCCAAGAGCTGCCAGCTACAATTGCTGTTTTTGAAGCTTCAGACCATCTGTATTTCAAATGAGCATTCTGTAGATAGTTATTTGCATCTCTACCATGCCAAGACATGCTGAAGTACAGTCCCAAATGTAAATGGATTCTGCCTGCATGGCTGAAGACCCAAACATATTGATCAAAGCATACATACAAAAATATTTTCCTGCAAAGATGCACCTCGAGTCAGAAGCAGGCTGTTTATTGTTTATAATTATAGTATCCATTCAGTTAACATTTAGTGTGGTTATGAAAGTGATGCCTACACAGTAACTCTCTCCAAAAAGTGGAAATACATTAAAGTCAAACACTTTTGTAATTAGTTTCAACTTTTTACATCTCTGCAGAAGACAAAAAATACACTTTGTGAAAGGTCTTCTAAGTTGGTTTTCAGTTCTGGGTGGTTTTTTTGTGTGCTTTAAGGAAAGTTTTCACACTCCTATCTTCTGTTTTTCCTGCTGACACTTTAATCTCTTCCTCTTGTAAATACAAGCGTATAAGAATAAATCACGTTTTATTTATTAAAGGTAAAAATATGATTCAATACAAAGCAGAAAAGCTAACCTCCATAAAGTTTCCCTCCACAGTGACTGAAGTTAGTTTTTATATGAAGACTCAAATATGTATCCTGCAAGGCATTTAAGCAAGAATAGAAGTAAACTAACTGTACACAGGACTGAATATTTTTTCTCTTGCATCACATAATGTGCTTAAAAAAACCCAGTAACTTTGGCCAGTTCTAGACAAGCAAAATCAACGACAATTCTTTAAAACATAAGTATTCTGCAACGAGGAACCTGACACATCTCAGAACTGTTGCCTGTATTAGCACCAAAGAACTACACAAAATTAATATAAAGTGGTATTTTTTTACTTTCATATTCAGGTCACTTTTACTCCCAACATTGTTGATTCAGACGGGGGAACAAAAATACCCTTGATTCTTCTGTAAATGTATTCTGCTTGGAAAAGTGCCTGTATGAAGCACACCAGGGAACAGGAGTGCAAGCAGCCCATACCACCTTGCCCTTTCTTTAGATTGTCAGTTTTTCCTTTTGATCTTTCTTTGCAGTTGAAGAACCAAAAATTGATTTTCCCAGTTGAACTAAAGTAGAAAAAGGACAATGTTTTATTTAAGATCCTTCACTCCCGCACATAAGGCTATTTCTTTCTTTGTATACAAAAGAAACTGTCTTTTTGTTCTTGGAAAAAAAAACATTTTCAAGCGGGTAACGCTCTCAGTGTACTGACTGTGGTTTCATAATAAAAAAGGGGGGGATGCGTTCAAAAATCTCAAATATTGGCCTCCTGCAGAGGAGCACACACACCTCATGAACCTTGAGCTTCAGGGAAGCAGCACTCACACCTGTTAGGTATTTGCATAAACCTGTACTACTAGCAATGTTACACTCAAAACCTTGTTTATGGGCAAAGAGAAAGCACAACTTATGTATTTAGATAAAATATATTCTTGGATTTATAGGTAAGTATAACCATAGTCTTAATCTAATACAAAAAAATATTCCAGATTTACCTGTTATAGAACAAGAAAGACTACCTATATGCAAAAAAGTTTCAATAATAACACAGTTAAAATTGCCACACAACTGTTTCCTAATTTCTACCCCTTTTCCTACCACTATGCTCATCCTTCCAGTGCGCTTCTGGGTCCTAAGGCTGACAGTTTCATTCTGGTCTAGGGCTGCTAGAGCAAGTCATCATCATCTGGAGTCCTTTGTTGTGAGGAACACGATGTTCATTTCGATGGTTTCTTCTTCCTCACTCTAGGATCCACGCACTTTCAAAATGAGCTCTTTTTTTCACTCGTCCATGGTCATCCGAATTTACCACATACAGTGCCTGTTAGGGATATTAGATACCAGTTCCTTGTTCTCCTTGTTAATGCTAGAACTGTTTTATCCTGCTCATGGTCTGCATGTCTTAACTGACCATGGGGAGTTACTCATTGCTGTGGGATCTCCAGCACCAAGCCCGCGCGCTGTCTCTCATCACCCCATACCTGTACTCTGCTACACCACACTCTACGTCTCCACTTCTCAAAGCCTCATATATATCACGTCATACCAGGTCTGTATTTCTCTATACTGCATCGCTGCGTTAGTCATAAAACTACAGTGGCATCATACAAAGATAAACAAAAGTAAACCATATCAGCCACAGATACCTGATCAATTAGAAAAAATCCTGTCACCGCTAAACCAAGTAAATCAGAATTGCACGCAGGTCAAGCAAAGTTCAGAGGAAGTCTGACAGGCCTCAATCCTGAGGCTCTGCAAAAAGTACAAAGCTTATGGCCTGTTGCTAGCCATAGCAATACCATATTCCAGGGCTACACGGTTACACGGAGAAGTACTAGATAGCAGAAAAGCTCCCGATTTTACTCACTGTTACACAGCACTAATAAAATGTAAGTAAAACCAACAAAACAGCTGTGGAAGTCTCAGATGCTTTGAGACTTGCCCATGTCTCACTGAAGACTATCTCAAGGTAAGAGTAACATTTAAAAACAATCTTGAGTCACCACAGAAAGTCATGACTTCTGGAACAAAATAACTCATATTCAATTTCATGCTTTCCCATAATTCTTAAAGATAAGCCTTGTAACTTAAAAGTTTTGAAGTTTCCCCATGCTCATCATGCAGTCAGGTGATCTTCATCAGGTGATACTACCATCTATCATCTTCTTTGAATATAACAGTTAATCATAAATGAGAAATATTGTGTGCTCCAATAAGCTAATTCTTTTTATTATTAAATACAAACTTTAAACCACTGTGTGACCAGAATTACTGATTTTAATAACTAATCTCCTCATTTGCAGTGCCAACTTGCATTTCAGAATAGTGCCGCTATTGGCAGAAAAAAAAAAGTTACCTAACGCCTGGAGGTATTATTGGTACCGGTGGACTCCAAATTTCCTGTGCTATCGCATAAATTCTTATTATGTCCTTGAAGAAAGATGAGCTTACAAACTGCTAAGCTGCTCTTGAACCTCAGAGAAAAGCTAAGGACATTCACCCTCCCAAACACCTACTTAGAAGCCCAAGAACCTCCTGCCCATTGCAGGCTTCCCATTTCTTCCCCTTGACTGCTCCAGGTCTCTCTTTTTCCGTCAACCTGGAAAAGCTAACATAGCTTTGCCCAAGCATTTCATTTCAATCAATTCAGCATTTGATTTGTCACACAGGATTTTATTCAGAACAGTCTGCTGGATAGCACACCAAATTGTGTTTAACTGTGGCTGAACAGTCTGTAGGGAGGCCAGCCACTGAGAAGTTTAAATCCAAGGAATACAAACTGTGATTCCCCTTAAGATATATGATTATCTTTTTAGAACTTGCAAAGAGGAGGATACATAGGACAACCAAATTCTGGTGTTGAATGAGGCACTTCTCAGTTAAATGATATAGAGAGCACTACATACGCTTACATACACTAAGGCGCATGGCACAAGTCTCAAGTATTAGTAGTGCTGAACTGGTTATTTGGAAGCCTGCTTGCCTTCCTCGCACGATAGCCTGTCCTGTGTAGACCTCTCCTAGTCCTCTGAGGGAATACAAACATTCAGCTCACTAGTTTTAACAGCTTAGCATGTACAGCTCAAGCTCCAATCACTACCTTAGCAGCAAAGCTGCAACTATATGTATCACAGTCAGACTTCATGTTTTGCAGGTTTCATAACACTAAATCAGTCTAGAAAAACGAATGTAAAAGCAACAGAGAGGCATTAGCTTTTGGTTTGGCAGTTAGCATTTACAGGGAAAGATGCATCTCAATACGATGTTGAAATCAGCAAAGCCGTTTCATTTAGGCTTACTGCAAGATGAGCTCTGTGGGGACTTTGCAGGTAGGTGTTATGCTTGGAACACGAATTCTACATATTTTAATGAAATTGCACAGTCTAAACATCACAAAGAGTGAGCAGTCGTATCAAACTGTGGAACTTGCAGCTTTCTCAATTACTCACACACAAAGGGAATTTTTCTGGGCAAAAATGTAAAACTGGAATAAGCAGGAAGTGCATTTGAAAAGAAAGAGAATGTGCAGCTGATTTAAGTGTTTTGAACCCATGAGGAATTTATAAAGGGACTGACATAACAGGTGAGCAAATACATCTCCAATGTTCACATTCTTTATACACAGTGCCGTTCTGCAACATCGCAGCTTCAGATGAGCAGGACTGTGAATTAAATCTGCGTTGAACTTGTCAGCAGCCGATGACCACATCTGTACACCAGCTTTGTAACCATGGTCTGGCTGAGAGTTTGTCGCTTCAGCTAGTCTGCTATTTAAATGACAAATATGTGACCTAAGCACCATCCCAATGGCCCCTCCTGTGAATCCTCAAAAACAGATGCGCTCTCTGACGGGCGACAACTAGAACTGGTTAATATGTCACTAATGTAAGGTCAGCAAGTTGCTTCACCACATGGGAAATCCCACTTCTCAAATCCTGCAGAGTCACTTAACCGTGTCCACCTAGTTTACAAATTAGAAGAGGTAACTGCTGAAAAGAATGCTACAGTAGATTGTTACTTTTCTCTGTGCTGCAGAAAATAGTTCCAGATTTTACCTGTCAGGTATAGAATAGGGCACTTTAAAAGGCAAAATTTTTGTGGGATGTTTTGTTCATGCATCTGCCAGCTCTTCTACTCCAACCTTCTCATTTTGAGGTCAAGTTCAGAGCTTATATTTGAGACAGGATAAATTACATCTGTGTAAATAATGATCACAATGAACTCCCAGAAAGTCTCTTGTGATATAATCTACCTAATAAATGCAAAAGAAGAGGGATCTAAATAGCTAAAACAATTCACAGAAAGACAAGAGAACGTATAATTATCGTTGCCCTATCTGCTGTTAACTGCATTAATTGCTTTCCTTTCTGCACAACTGACTAGTTCGTATCACATCACATGCACAACTTCAGTGACATCCAACTCCTGTTAAAATTACCTCTGAACCTCAGCTCTTAAATAGCGCTCTCTAGTATTTGGTTTACTTCCTTTCTTCATCAGTCTAGAGTTTTCTGAAAGAACGCTTACTACAGTCTACAGAAGTGTGTACAAAGCACTATTTACAGGATACTAAATGTAAAAAACTCAAATGTAAAAAATAGCCATACATCAGAACTCATAACATTAAACTGAAAACAGACACAAAGCTGAGTAAACTCAAAAGGCACAGGAGTTTCATTTTGGAAACTGGCAACACGAAATATGAATACACATTAACTTTTTCATCTCAAAATTGTAAAATAACTTATCAGTACAAAAGTGTCTTTAAGCATCTAACTTAGCTTCTTATGGATCAAAGAAATAAGTAAATAGTATCTGCATATGTACTTCAAATAGGAATGTCACTCAAAAGATAAAAATAAGCAAGTTATTTACAGCACATGTTAATCACCATATTTAAATGGCAGATTACTTTATGGAATGAGACATAAGCCTCTATTTATAGTGGAAAAAAATTTTATAAGAATAGTCCTTTCTAAGATAGTTAAATTTGCAGTAATCAGCCTCAAGTCTCTCTCGTTCCAATTTTGTCCCAACATATACAAAACAAAAGCTGTATTACACTGAAGGTAAGATGTGGCAAGGCCAGTAGTAAAAGAAAATCAACCACACTGAACACTTAAAGGGCTAAAACAAAAATGTGTAACAGATTTATCTGTGCTAACAAGAACAAGAGGGGGTCTTGGACATGCAGACACAGTATCAGGATTACTATGACAATAATCTTTGGTGGAGCACAATACTCACACACAGTAAGATTAGGAAAGCTACTACTAAAATATGCAGATGAATAATGGGGGGGAATAGAGGGGTAAGATTTGGCAGGGAGTAGAGGATAGCGCGGTGCAGTAATGGTGAAATCTTCCCAGTGACTTTATACTGTCAACTATTTACACCTTAAACTTTTCATGGGTGCCTTTCTTTCCTCCTTCTTCAAAAATCCTAGGGCTGTTCTTAAGCATTTAGAACAATAAATATATTTAAGATTTATAGCCTCATGTTTGGCCTTATTTATCTTACTCATGTGAGCAGTCCAACTAAGCCCAGGGGAGGTGCAAGAAAAACGTTCTCCTTCACAACGATGCAAGAAACAATAGCTGACTTTAACTGTAGGACAGGGTAGAGTATACCACAAATAGGTAAAACTGTCAACTTAAGATTTTTCTTAACAAAACAAAAATCAGTTAAAATAAGAGCACAGCTAACTTCTGGAACTAACCTGGTCATGATTCTCACAAAATGTTTTTTGTGATGACATTCTCAAGGGTTAAATCCTCATTTAAAATATACTGCGATGTAGGAAGTCAGATAATCTCTCCCAATTGAATCCAGCAGTGTTATGAAGACACATTTCGTATTCATAAGTGTGTTGAAATATTTTACTTTTCTTATACTGCAAATATTTGAAGAAATGTAGATAAACATATTTTAAATTCACAGCACTTTGTCAAATATCAAGTAGTAGCTTAACGAAATATCAGAACATCCTCAGCTGCTCTATCATTTTAGGTGGAGATTATCTACAAAAAAAAAAAAAAAAATCACAGCCTCTTATGATCTTACTTCTCAACTGCTGATGTATTCGGAATATCAGCTTGTAAATTACTCCCATCTTTAAAGATAAAACAAGCTCTTGCAAGTCATACTAACCTTCGCAAAATACCAGTTCATATTACTTCATAGACTGGAAGAAGCTGAGGGAGGAAAACAGGGGAAGGGAATCATGGTATGGAGGCTGTATGCTGTGTATTCTCTGAGCTTTGCACAAGTTGAAAGACCAGCTGTGAAAGAAGATTTCTGGCTTGGTTCAAAACCATGTCCTTTTGTAGCAAACATACAAGCTAATATCCTTACACATCAATCACAGTCCATACTAAACCACCTAGGTTTATAAACCTATATGGTTTCTTCCATAAAGACAAAACATATAGCAAATTTAACAGAAACAACTGACAGATTAAAAAAAATGCAACTTCCTCCACTGAATTATATACAGAACGTGGTTATCTAACAACAGTACCTTCCTGCTATACTCTGCATTACCTGGGGGACACTAGTGGAGACCAGAGAAACCATGATAGTATCATAGTAGGCCAATAACCACAACTGTTGTCTTTAACACCCAACAAAAGAAATGGTAAAAGATGGAGCAATAATTCAGAATTACGCTGAAGAAAAACATCTGAGGTACGAGCTGGTTTTTTCAGCATAAGTTTAGCTATTAAGGAATGTATCACTACTCAAAACTTCACTGTTTGCAAAGTTTCTCAGTTTTCCTCTGTCTGAATCTAACCCAGTTCCTCCTGCTTTTTATCGTGCCAATCATCTGGGGCCTGACTACAAACTGAAAGGTCTTTCCATACACCTAGAAGCGATGAGGCGGTAACCAGAGCTAATGTCGTATTTGTCCCCTTTGCAGATGAAATTGCAGCCTCAGATACCAAACATCAGGTTCAAGCATAAAAAAAATCCACAATATGGAGGAGGGAAAAGATTACACATTTCTTCAAAGAAGTTACTATCAAACTACTGACCATATGAAAGAGTTTTGCTAGTAGGACTTAACAGACCCTATAAAAAGGGGCTGATTATAAACTATCCTTGACTCTAGACTGTCATCACACTGCTCTCAGGTTTTTCTATTAATTCAATTCAACATGATTTTGCTACAAATACTCCCATTAAAAGGTTTAAAATAAAAACTACACACCTCACATTTTACAGATGTGCCAATTATGTTTTATTCACACCCTTATACAAGGGATTACACACTGACAGACCGATCATGTAGGAGATGCAGCACTACCTAGTGCAGACCCCTCACTCTCAGCAGCTTTGTCATCTCATTTCAAGTTCCAAATGAATAAACACCATTTCAAAACCAATACCTAAAACATGTCTCCTGCCAAGGATTTATAAAGAAACGAAGCACAACTCTTCTGATTACAGTCACCCCAAAGATCACACCACCAATACAGCCACAGTAATAAGGCCCAGGGAGGAGAAACTACAGACTGCCAGCTGAGAATCTGATCTTTTCCATCACAAGTTAAACCCACAATATTTGCACTATTTGTTACCAAAATTGTGCTAAGCTATAATAACTATCAACACATCGATTTCCTTTAAATAAATAAATACAGCAGGCTGCCCAGGAAATGTGAGAAGACTTTTCAAGAAAGCAAAAATGGCTTCTGGACAATAACCACTATCTTACACCTCATCTCCTATAGTTTGTTAATATACAAGTGACAACTACATGATTGTTAAAAGAAGCTGGCTTTTCTTTCAATAGTGCTGTAGTTTATATCAAATGAAGATTTCGGATTTGGTTCTGCCTTGAAACACATGCAGGCAGTGATGGCAGAATCCTAAAAAAACAGCACAACTCATTTATCTTCCATCAGGAACAGATATTCCCAAAAGGAGATACACTGTGGTATTCAGATAAGAACAGCAGCTACAAATACAGGTGATTAGAAAAAAAAATGACTATTTAGTGTCACAGGTGGATTTTTACAACAGGGTTTTACAAATGAAAAACAAAAGAAATGCTTTATCACATACATCCCAACGCAAGCCAGAGCAACCAACAAGGAAAAATGAAAAACAGAAATGAAATTTGGTTTCAGTAATCGGCCCCCAAATATTTCGAAGCAGATGGGCATCTAGAGAGTGTAGAAGGTGTGATTTCTCCGCTTTACACAGCTGCTAGTACTGCAGAGAAAACAATGTTGTTTAGTGTTTCATACCTTATACATAAAGCGTGTCTAATGGTTCTGATTTTATGCATAAAAAATGAAAATTTCATGCAGCTGCTTCTCAACTACGCATCTGGTTATTGTTTTGCAGCTGCAAAACTACCTTGAAGAACCACAAAATATGATGTGACAAGTCTGGAATAAACACCCGCAGTCATCTTGTACCTTCCTTGTGAAATGTTGCATTTTTTACCACCTGCTAAAATTCCTGAATCAAGAACTATGGCTTCCGTCACCTCCTTCTTTTACAAACAAAAACCCACTAATACATTTAACACAACTGAAATTTGTAAATGACTGCGTTCTAAGGCACACATTAAATATAAAATTCAGTACCCCATTTCCAGAGTATTTTTTACTTTGTGTTGTTACTTCCAAGCAGCTATTTTGGCAATTTGATCAGAAATCCAACACAGAGAACAATAAGTCAGCACAACATTAGTGTCAAACATCTGAAATGAGATTTTGATTTGTTAGCCCCCTAGCCATTACTCATATTACTATAAATCTATTGAATATGAAGACATTTGGTGACGAAGAACAGTTATAAAATACCCAACTATTGTAAGCAGTCTCAAGCTTGCACTTACTGACTCACACTCAGCATGTAATTTTCTAACAAAGGGAACAGATAAGAAAAACAAAACAGATTAGTTTTTCATAACAATGCATTAGAAATTAACTATTTCTGTAATTCCTCATGAGACAGAGGTTCCTTCCGAGAATTTCCATAACAAAAATATTAAAAAAGCAACAATTTGTAATTTAACTTGAAACAGAAAGGCTTAACTTGAATCGACACAATACCCAGTCGTAAGCTTTGACAAAATCTTTTATTAATTTTGTTTCAAAAAGACTAAAACTCAAAATCACAGGCAATCTGGAAGTTTTTCCTGCCTGTTTTTCTGGCATGCAGGACGCCATACATGTGGCCATCGTCAAAACACACGTGTGCTTTCAACAAGCTGCCCCTTTTTCACGCAGGTGCCAAGGGCTTATGCGGAAAAACATTGCTACGCTGAAGAGGGGGAATGAGGCATGCAGTAAAGCTTAGCTAGAGACCCCTTGCAGAGTTTGCAAAGGACAATGCACTGCTTAAATACTGCTGTGCTTAAAATTTTGCCACTTCTCAGCAGCCTCTGTGAAATGAAATTTCTTAGCATGAAACCCAGAGGAAGGAGGGGAGCAAGGGAGAGGGAGAACAAACAGGAATTACGAGATTCAAATCCAGCCAAACAAAACACGTACACAAAGAGGAGAAAGCAAGAGTATTTCAGGGCTCATGTCCAGGGAGAAAGGTCCTGCTGCACAGCAGTGTGAACAGCCATTGTATATGAAATCCTCAAATGGAAACCCTAATTCCACCTTAACTGTGCCTTTGTGTGGTTTAGCTTCCATGACAGATTAAGTTAAAAGCACCTAAAAGCAATCTGAGAAGAAATGAAGAATATCCACAAAAAGAGCTATTACCCAATAAGCACTATACTCCAGCTTTGCACTATAGCCATATCAGAGCAAATTCACCACAGCTTTCTAACAAAATCCTTAGTAAAGGAGGTTTCAGTGAATACAACCCTTTAACACCTTTCTTAACTCCTCTGATTTTCCATGATTGATTTTTCATCCACTAGATGGGGTAAATAAATGGGATCACTGACATATTGATTAAGCCTCCCACAAAAAATTACTTTAAATAACAGCAACATACAATGCATTGCCTTCATAACTTTTACTCTAGATTACTGTTTTCCATCATTTTCGGACATGAGTGAGATTTTTTTTAAATTGTTGGCACAACAATTAAATTTGGAAAATTTTTCCAAACAAACCTTTTCAAAATGGACAAATACAGAAAAAAAATATTATTCAAACTGTTAGCATTCATTATTTGTTTTCTGATAGTACACAGAAACATTAGTTTCTATGACCACTGTGCCAAGTAAACGGTGGTCTAAGCAAAGCACCTCAGCAAGCAAAAAAAAAAGGTATGCATACAAACACAGTGGCTTTCAGCAGTACGCAGCTGCTAAATATTTGTTGTAAGTAGGATAAGATATAACCGACTGATTAGCACAAAAAAGGAAGAGGGTTTTCTCAGTCAGAACTCATAAAGTGGAAGATGGCATTAGGAAGAAACAAGAGAAAATGGATACAATGAGGAAAGGGTTCTAAGAAAGAACAGGAAATTGGACAAGGGACAGAAGATGATTAAAACCACAGATGATAGCAAATTTTGTGGAGCTTTGAAATGGATATATTCAGGAGGTGCCTATGGAGACTGGGAGTAACAGAGTATTAAGAGGCATTTCCTATTATTGTGAAGTGGCAGGAAAATCCAAATTCCCTCTAGTCTTAGATTTCACCCCTCAGACAAAGCAAAATCCATTAACTGAAAACCTGCCAAACGGAATAGAGAAATATTCATGCTCAATAATGCTGAACGTGGTCCAAAGGCAGCTCATCCACCACTAGTTTTCTATTAAATTTAAAAGGTTGTTTTCTAAATATTTACCCATTTGAGAATAGAATCATATTAGTCAATAACTTACAGCATTATTTTGCCTGAAAGGATAGTTTCAGAAAGCCATAATTTAAGTATAAAGAACTTTAATAAAAGCTGTCAGAGAAAATAAGAGGACTTAAGGGAGAGCTGTTCCTTAACAGTGAGCAAGTTCGTTGTGTACAGCTCCATGGAACACTGTTTCAGCAACGCGTGATTTTTCAACATATGCAGAGAAGCACAATCCAACGGGGTCTGAAAAATAACTAGTTATAACCACTAAGTACATGGGGTTTTTGAGAAATAACTCATTATGCACAGGTGAAAAATTATTACTACACAGTGAACCATACAATGGAAAGAAATATGGCAATCACAGAAATGCTGGAGGCGGCAATTCCTCTCCTACATATCCTGACAGAGAGAAGAAAGGGAATTAAATCAGGTAAGCAAAGCACATAACGACAGTAAAAAAAGATCAGCTAAGCAGGCAACAAACTCAAAGACTGAGGACTAAATTAAGTTACTTAAAGATAACTTCAACAACACAGGGCTGGTCTGTACAGGATACTTGTAGAAATGGTCTTCCTCGTATAACAAAAAAAGAACCTAAATTCACATTTCTAAGATCCTCAGAAACATCAGGTTCAAGGATCTTTTCTCCTTTTTCCTAACATAAAAGCTTATATTAAATGGAGGACAGCATTATCACCAATAACTTCTTCAGAACCTATACCAAAAAAGGACATTACCAAGTTAAAAAAAAAAAAAATCAACTTTTTGATACCTTCTAAATATACGTTGCTTTCAAATGGTTTTCCCAACTTGTATTGGAGAGATGAACTTTCAGATAAGGGATCTAAAAATGCAGCCTTCCATCTAAATTAAACATAGCCAGGGAGAAAAAGCCAGCAGGCTGAAGACAGGAAAGAGACTGGTGATCACACTGACTGGGAACTCTTTCAATATTCTAAAAAATGGTAAATAATAGGTGACAGGTAAATGACCTCATGGAAAGCGGCTTCAATAAACCTCTTCTGTTCTTTATAAAATACATGTTTACCTCTCCAGTCTGATATAAAAAGCATGCCTTTACTCCAAAGCTGAATTTTATGAGTTCCCTCATGCATAAGGCAATAGAAATAGGATATGCAGAGACTATATTTTGTTACTTTTTTTTTAAAGAGTGAATGAAAGCCTTGCACTCAATTCAATTGCATTTCTCTGTGATAGAGTGTGAACACCGCACCTGACTGATTCCTAAATGTAATGAAACACTCAAAGTGGCAATGGGCAGAACTCTGTTGCTTTTGTTAAATATCAGAAAAAGAAACATATGCCAAGCTTCCAGCATCCATTTAGGATTGTCAGCATTTTCAACCACCTCTGTAAGTTCTCTCCGCATTCAAAGAGCCAATTGACAGTACACAGTAACACCCTCCAGCGCAATTATAATCCCTCTCAACTTTGTCCACCTACTAGTTTAAAATTATAGTTCCCTTAATAACTTCTCCATCAGGTAGAACATAAAGAACAGTGCTCGAGCTGAAGCAGCCTTAAGGGCCTCTGGTGGAGCAGGCTAGAGAAAATGATGGATCTTGAAGTAAGGCACAGCGCAGCTGCCCAATACAAGCAATGCAAACCCCAATAGTGTGGGTATATAAGGATTGTTTCCTTATATCAGCACTACAGAGGAAAAGAAATAGCAAGAAAAGAAATGCCTTTTCTGGCTAAACAAGCCCTTAATATACCACTGCATTACGTGAGAATCAGATCAGAAGACTTGCGAGTTAATGCAAGAACAGCCAGATGATTTTACATTTCAGACAAAAACTCAGCTCCCAAATATTTCACTTTGTTCCGTTAAATAGCGGCACTAGAACCGTAAGAACTTGTTTACAGGTTGTGTTTCTTCAGATGGCAGATCAAGCAATGCCATACTGTTGTAGCAAAACAGCACAATGTTCTTTTGCTCTCCTCTCTTGAAAACATCGGAATTTTAACATGAAACAAAACAGTTTGTGACTGCATTTCTTGGTATTCTGTAAATTTTGCCTTCTCTACAAGAGTTACACCTGAAAATTGCTTAGCACGTAAAAGGCAATGAATTCCTTGGGGCCTAATTCTGTGCTCCTTATTGTGTACAAATTCCTTTGAAGTCAACATTAGTGATGTCATTTCAATTTTCTTCACATCTGCCATTCTTATCTTAGAAGAAAACAACCCAATCCTTCAATCCTATTAAAAATTCCTTGTAGACTGCCTTTTGTGGTGTTGGTAAGTTTTGAAAATCTTTCTGAGAAAATTAATATTCAGTATATTCAGTGTACATATTAATAGAGCAACAGAGGAAATCAGCAAACTGTAACAAAACAGCAAACTATAACAAAACTGCTCATACTGGATAAAGCCAAAGCCTTTCAAGAACAATGCATTAACATCTTCCTGACAAGTGAAGACAGCAGCAAAAGTTATCAAATCCCATCTCTTTCCATTCCATCAACAGGAAATCCAACAACAGCAAAATTGGTGGCTACAGGCACTGCAGCAGTACAATCAGCTCTGTCCAGCCTGTAGTATTTAGTGAAATTAATCTGTGAATACCACACTTTGTAAAGACTTCCATGTCAGGAATTTCTATCCCTTGCTCTAAGACTGTAACAGAAAATAAATGTTTCTCCTGTATTCATGATGACTGGTCCATATAAAGAACGTCCTTTCACAAGAAAAGCACTGAACCTTTGACTTTCAAGATTTGATAACTTCATTCTATTTTTATTTTAAAAACACATTGTCAAGCATCCTTTCTTGTTTGCAGAAGCTGAAGTTAAGCACAACTGCAATGTAGCACACAGTATCTAAATCACTAGATTTTTGGGCAGGACTCTGCAGGTGTGATTGGTCTCTCCTTTCATCATCTTTTACTGCAGAACGCCTCTCTCAAGAAGGTCCCAAAGTTGCCTCCATTGGTTATTTTACTCTGGAATATTTTGGTCTCCTGTAGGCTGAAGTTTTTGGTTTCACCCATAACTTTTCACTTTCTGTCATTACATATTCAGAAGATGGCAGCCCATATCAAAATGTGCAGATAAACCTGAGTGACAGAGATATTACCAGTCTGAAGGATCATAAAGAAGATAAATCTGATGAGATCTTGGAACAATGATGACCATGGTAACAAAACCCAATGCTTAGTTTTCAAAGCGCACGTCAGAAGTACAAGGACAGTACACCATAAGAATGATTACGAGGATGCTTTTAATTATTTAGTGGATCAATGGAATGTGTCAATCATTTCAACATAAACACTATAAACCACTATTCTTTAATGCCCAGTAATGCAGCACGCTCAAATGCAATTGTATAAAATGAAGAAAGGTACCACTGACTGATAATATTCTGAAGTGTTAACAAGCAAACCAAGTTAAAACACATACAATTTACCTGATAAAGTTTGATTAGCAAGTAATTAATTTGCTTTTATATTTTACTTTTGATTATTTAAATGTTACCAGGTTCTTTTATAAACCAGTATTTCTGTGATTTGCAAAGCAAGCAAGCTACAGAGATTATTCAAAATAAATCTGGCATCATAAATCAGAAAATATTCACGGCCTTTCATGGAGTCATTTATTTCTCCAAATAGTTAGAGGGATCCAGAATACTAATAGTTATTGGATAGACCAATCCATTTATGAGTTCAATCATGAAGAGGAGAATTTAAGTGCTGTAAGATTTGTGAAAAAAAAACAAAAAACTGCCATGGCTTCAGTCAGCATTTCTTCATTTTCTCAGACATCCAGACATGAAGAAGCCCTCCAATTCTATGAGTTTTGCTTCGTGTCAGCATTTTTCAGTCTGCACTGCCAAATGACCATAACCGTAGCACTGTATGTTTCTGTCTCAAATATATTTTCAAAATACTGGTTGACATAAGAAGATTTTGATTACTGAAAAATGTACCACCTTAATAAAGTTACAGAGATTTAGCAAGCCATCATGCTAAACCTATTCAGCTGCTTCAGGTCTGATGAGATCTTTGATATGAGTAAGTTGTGTGAACTTACTTTCCAGTATGCAAAACTGAAATGTGTTTAACTAAGTAGGCTGTGCATTACATAAAACATAAATGAAAAAAACTTCCTGTTACCACACAATTAGACTACAATAACGTCTGTCCTCTGGCATTTTAATGTCTGATACATTAACAAAAGCTAATTGGAAAGAGGCAAAATATGCAAACTACAATTAACTTACAATAGAAAACTTCTTTCAGAGCTAGAATTAGGGAACAAACATACTTGAATGCATCTCCTTTTGAGAGAAAAGGTATTACATAAATTCATTTCTGACCCACATTATCATCTTTCGTTTACACACTAAACTGAGTATGTTTGTCAGAGAACCAAAATGAAGTTCCAGAAGCATGGTCTTCTCTTCCAGCCACTGTCAAGTCCTTTTGTGGTGGTAGGTAACTCGACTCACCTTTTGTCTCTCCATATGGACAAATATACACATGAACAAACATATATTTAAATAATTCTCTCCTACATATTTTATATCTTCATAGAATCATAGGATAGTTGAGGATGCAAGAACCTCTGGAGATCATCTAGTCCAACTCAAAAGCAGGGTCAACTGAAGTGGACTGCGTCCCACTGGGTTCTGAGTATCTCTAAAAAAGGAGAGTCCACAACTTTTTTCTTGCTTTGCTTTTTAATAGAGCAGATTTTTATTTGAAAACAACTTTTAATGCAAATTTACTTACTTATCAACTATACAAGAGCAAGTAATTTTCCTCAGAAACCACACATGAAGTTATGCTGAATTCTGAATTATTCAAAATGACACAAGTAATGTTAAAGACTTCATGTTATATGCTGCATACAAAACATTTTAGAAATAAAGTTTTAAAAAACTACTGCTGTTATAAACTGTTCACATATGAAATTAAGCATATCTTTATGTTCATATCAATCCTTTTTATAAGCATCAATTTGGAGACTGTGTACAACTTCTTAGAAAGCAATTTATTTTCCAGATTGCTGTCTGGTGAAGTAGATTCCTCCCATTATCAGTCAACTTACTTAGTCTCTGAGCAGCCTCCAGGGCATCATTTGCAGAATCAGCTACAAAGAATCTCTGAACTGTAACCCCGTGGTCTGCCATCAGTTTTTTGCTTTGGTACTCCTGCAGGTTCAGCCATCGTCTAGGGGTTAATTGAACAGCCTAGGAAAACGAGAGGGGAAAATAACGTAATCCTCATTAAGAACAGTTCATGAGACAGCCAACTGAGCTATTCTGCCTCACTGTTCTCTCAAACCAGTAGTTAAACAACATTGTTTCAGAGAAAAGGTAAAATACATATTGATTTACCTAAGTGCTTTTTCTTAACATTTGTGCATCCAGACTACTCTGAAAGCTACAGACATTTTTTTTAAAAACTATGCTCACTGGGTTATCTTGGCTAGACAAAATGTCTTGCATGTAATATCAACACAGATTGGCAAACTTGGCTTGAACTCTACAGTCTATTTATGTTTTTATGTTATCTTGTGCTACAAAATATTAATAGACTTATGTTGCAACAAATCCATTGTCTCATATTAAATATCCTTACTTACACTAAATTTTAAATAATTCTTCCCTATAAAATTATTTTTACTTGATTCTATGCATTTATTGCAGCATACCTGAGAAGATAAACAACTGATATGGTATTAGCACCATCTTGTAAAAAACTATATACTAATATATATATATTTTTTCAATGGTCTGTTATTTATGCTTAGTTGGTTGTACTTTTAGGTGTGTTTTGTTGAGGACGCTAGCACAACCACTTCAGTCTTTCAAGGCCAACAATAGCGGGAGAAGAATTTACCTTCCATTCTCAACATGCCAGCTTAGATGTTTGTGTGTGCGCATATATATGTATATATATATAATGAATATAAAGATACGGCAACCTTACACATACACACAAAGACATCATATTTGCTTGTCTTGATGGTAAACATTGAGTATAGACACTATAAAAGTCACAATATCATTACTGAATGATTTTAAGAAAAGACACATTCTCCACACAGGATAAACTGTTCCAGACAAAAGCAGTAATTAAGGAGCTGTCACTGACTCCTGGCAATGGTGTAATGGCAAAGGGGGCACTGACTCCTGGCAATGCTATAATCCCATTTTGTGCCAGCAAAAAGATGTTCCTCCCACATGGAGAGACAAACTGTTGTTCTACTGGCAGACAGCCCACAATCAATTCTTGGTTTCTCCTGAAGTTAGGAGCACAGTATACAAGCCAACACTATATATTTAGATATGTTAGACAAAGAGGATTATTTAGTATACTAACACTTTGATCTCTACCAGCATGATAAAAAAGTATTATCCTAATGCAACTTTATACTGAAAACAAAAAACCCTCCATGCTAAAGTCTTTCAATAATATATACCCCTTTCACTATACTAGAATTTTAAACGCTATGTTGCATCAAAAGCAAACCTCCGTCTGTTCCTGCTTGCTTTGAAACATAGCACTAAAGATTGATGCATAAAGAAAATACAAAACCCATCTTTTACAGTATATAAGCACATGTTTTCTGTAAAAGTGACTCCCACAGAACTTAAACAGTTACAAATAGCTCAGAATGACCCATTTTAAATTCTTTTAACCAAAACCCATTTAACATATTTTAGAAGAATAAAACGACATACTGTCAGTATGCTCTCTGGCTATCTCTAATTCTAAGCATCACACATGAACCTCAGCATGCTTTCTATTTCTCCATGTTATCCACATATAGTATTTTATGACACCTATGCAATGTCTTCAAATGTAGGGTCAAAATTTAAAGTCACTTTCATAATTGTTGATATTTAATTTGCTTTCCTATTCTAAATTCTCCTTTAGGCTCTAACAGGTATTAGTTCATGATCATTTCCTCAAAGGGATTAACATTAGGAGCCAAGAGGGACCCTGAAGGTCAATTCTAGCCTCATATAAAAAAAGGCCAGAGAATTTCAACCAAAAGCTGATGCCACAAGCCCACAGTTTCTATCAAGCTACAGAAGAACTTTTAGCATAACTACAAAAGATACAAGTTTTATCCCTGACAATCATTAATCTTCTCTTTTGCATTGTTTCTCTAAAGACTACCCCATAATAACAATATTATTACAATGAGAACTTCAGAATACATCATTATTGATCCATGCATATAATCCATACATATACACACACATGCACACTGATGAGCAGCATCACCACAATTTGCACAGGCAGCCAGGAGACTACTAATGCGTTATTTGACCACTACTGTAAGACTAAACTACGTTTCCAAAGGCCCTCTCTTTCAGCTGTAAGCAGCAGTGAAAGGAAGAACATCCCAATAGTGACCAGAAGACGACCACATTTGCAGAGGGAAGGAGGGGAGGAAGGAAGAAAACCCAATACACATCTGCATCTGACTAACTGGCTTTCAGCCATTCTGCTCTAGTTAAAAGTTGTATCTGATGCCTGTACTCACTTCTCCAGGCCCGGAGCTACAGCAGTAGATCATCTACAAAGATAATTCTCAATCCATTGCTCTTGAGCAAGAAGGAATTTACCAATCTGACTTCCAGGGTTCAGAAAAATAAGCTCACACCTTTAGCTAAAGTGGATTGACTTATATCAGAATAAACAAAACCATCACTTCTAATTTAAATCTGACAAGAAGAAACCTTGATTTAAACAATCAATTATGCTCAAATTCTATACCTGTACTTTCCAGAAGAAAGGTTAATTCTCCTTAGCTGGAAATTGATTTGAAATAAAGAATAAGTCTACACCAAGGCTGACAACACTTATTGCTCATCTGTTATATAAATCTTATAGATACAGTTCTTTGTTTGCATTATGTAATCTTGTATTGAATAGGAGCCAAAAGATCTTTGAGATACACGTCAAGCTGATCTTCATTAGAATTTAATAAACACGGATAAAAAAGTTGCTCTATTAAATAAAAAGCTGAGTCAAAAGTTTTATTAAGGATTACTCTTATATATAAAAGTATGTTTACTTACAATTTACTTTGATGCTTAAGTGTGTTTATTTACAACTAACTGGTTTTATATAAAGATTTGTACAGGTCAGTAATATAGCTGATAAAATTTTGGTCACTGCGTTTATAATTTAAGAACAAGTCTTCAAAACAGCTTTTATTCATCATTTAGAAAAATAAATCAGTTTCACATGTATGTGGTTAATAAGCTGATCTAAACCAAATAAACAAAAAGGAAAATATTCAAACAATCTTACTCTTGGACAGACTTCTGTTGCTGTTTGAAACTCTTTCACTTGCTGTGTTGAAACTTGTTTTCCAATTTTCTGTTTGGCTAGGAATTAAGTAGTTAAGGAATTCACAGTGCAGCACACTGTGTCAACTGACATCTCTACTGTTAGTTCAAACCAGCAGGGCTTAAGTAATAAAATCTTTTACAGACTCTCTTAAACAATATGGACTGCAAAGGGCCACCACCTAATAAAGGCCATCAGTCATAACTCACAACACGTGACAGGTATGGAACAGAGACGACAGCAAGAAAAGCAGCCAAAGCTCAGTTTGTTTTATGAGAAAAGGTCATCTCCAGTGCCACCCATCACGTGTGCCTCACCCCAACGTTCACTCAGCTCCAGACTAGGGAGTGAATAAAGCAAGCCTAACAGTTCCAACGGGAACCTGCAATAAGCGCTGTTCCCAGCCTCCCTCTTGGCACATTACAAAAGCTGTTAGTATATATCAGTTTCACAACTTGAAAATATAACTCAAAACGTCCCACAGGGATACTCCAAATCATTGCCAAGATGTTTAAAATCATATTACATATACATCCAGTGCATCTATACATAAGTATACGGACATAGGTCTGTTCTCTAAAAAAATTAAACTATTTATATATATTATATATATATTATATATATATTAAGAGATTATGAGAATATTTCCTTCATAAATTATGAACCAGACAGGTCTGAGGAATACAGATAGAAAATAAGAGAATCATTAATTTGAAAGAACTGTCAAAGCAGTCCTAACGGTGACAAAACAAAGTTCTGGCCAAGAACCATTGGCACAGAAAAGCAAAGCCTACAAACTTAAGGTTAGTAAGCATGTACATTTTTTTTCACTCTCCTTCATTACATGATACTAAGAGAGACCATCTTACTGAGTGTCATCTGAAGACTTTCAATCAAGACTTTCCACAAAAGACAAACTCCTGGTTGTGAATGAACTACTCAATAAAAGGAATAAGTACAGCCTACCACTATATACAGGAGTACAATATATTGAAGAAACCAATTGTGACAAAGTCTGTATTAGAAGCTCTGAGAAGAAAGGAACATGAAAAACTTGCTTTAAAGCACTTGCAGTACACACACCATATGTCTTGAGAAGAGCAGGCAAAATAAAGCAGTCACAAGAGATGAAATAAAGCAAAAGCTTTGAATCTGTGAAGATGACTACTCTTTCAAGACCATCTTGAAAAATGAAAACAGTTGCGAACATATGCATTTTAGGCTTAAGGTACAAAAGAAAAGTGAGCATGAGATGTTAGACATGTGAGTCAAGAGATAATGTCCTGAACTAACTCACCACTCAAAGACGTTTTCGTTGCAGTAAATATGTAGCTGAACGATTTAAAAGCGACAGCAATAAAAAGAACCAATTAGTACAAGAACCTTGACAAATCCTTGACAGATGAAGTTCTCAGCCCTCACAAATACACTTGTACTAAGCATTCACAAGAATTTGAGATGGGCTTCAAATAGCACAAATTTCTTGAACATCATAAATTTCTACGCATCCTACAGACAAATATATTCCCAAGCCTGACTGGAACAGTGCTCCTGCACAAAGGTACAGCCTTAAGACAGCCTATACCAGAGCCTACAAAGTTTTGAAAGAAAGGTATTTCCCCCACCTAGTCTTCCATAGGGAGCCATAACCCATCACTTCCCCCTCAGAATTATTAGAAGGACACCAACACAGCACAGAATACAACTCCAGCGTCATGCACCTTTGTATTTTTTATTTTCCCATTCTGCAGCTCTACTCTTGTCAACAATTTAATTGCTCTCAGCAGCATCAAACAGCACTGCTAGATTCACAAACGCAGCCCTGCCTCTCATAAAATACAGACTGAGGAATTATGTTGTAAATTACTATCAGAAAAATAATTTCAATCTGACAGGGCAGTGGGGAAGCAAGTAAAAGGGAAACCGATGCACAGGAAAGCAGAGGCTTCCTTTTAAGAATACTGATTCTCACCACCTTCTATTCCCAGCTTATTCCCTGCTTGAATACTCATTATCTCCTCTCCCCACATACTGTCAGAAAACTATACTGGAAAACACCACACATCTCTCAGATCTTTCCATGCAGCTTTGCCTACAGTTGAAACACAGTGTGTTCCAACTGTTTAAGACAGATCTGTGTTTCATCTGTTTCTTTATTGCAAGGTTGCACTGGAGTTCAAGGACATTCTGTCATGCCAGCCTGTGAAGAAGAGACTGGAAATAGTGTGCGGACTTCAGTAAAACCTGACTCCCTATGTGCCATCTTACATTTCATCTTCATAAGATAACAGGCAAGAAGTAGAAAATTTCCCATTGGTGGTATTTTTCTGTTATCCTTAAGACACTTTTTCTAACAACAAAAAAAGTTCTAAAACACTTTACCAAACTCACATACATTCTCATTACCGTAAATACACCCTTACCTTGAATATTAACTTCTGTCAAGCTCTGAACAGCCCAAAGAAGGGCTGTAGGTTTAAATACGTCTTTCTAAACCTCTTTTCTAGTGGCATTTTACTTCTTAGCATGTTAGCTACAGTTGCTATAACAAAGAAAAACTTAAAAAATCACTCCAGTGAGCCTAAATGAAAATGTTTTCAACATGTTTTCATGGAAGGGAATAAAGAAAAACTCCGACTAAAGGATTTAGTCTTTTGAAAGCAAGTTCTTATTAAAATGCTAAAATAAATATCATTCATGGCTCTGCTGAAGACTTCCAACAGACCTTATACTACTACAAGAAAAAAAACAGCTTTCATATGAGCTCTTTACGCGTGTTGCGTATTGATACACACATTGTAGATGAAGAGCAACTTTTATTTGAGATTCAGATATGCCGGGTAAGTTGAAAGGGTGTACTTTTCTTCATTTTAAATTACAAATAAGCTTTAAGAATAAAACAGTTCATAAAACTACGAAAAACATTACTAGTAACACTTATCCATGTTTTTATATAATTTATTATTTAATATAAAGTTTTACAGAGGAATTAAATTCTTCCTAATAAGATATTTCTTAAGATTAAGTTTCTAACATAAATGCTTATCAAAGATTAATATACTTAAATAGGACTCTATTACAACTGATAATGTTTCCTTAGAGTCTGATAACAGCAACAAAAATCCCCAAACTCAAGTAAGTGGAACAAAAGGCCTCAACTGAACAGTAACATGAGGCGAGATGAAGGCAAAATTATTTAATCAAGTACAAGTCTCACACAGGATTATCTCCTGCTGGCTAGAATTATTTGGCATTTTCCAAAAGCATAAAGAATTGGTATAGCTGGGGTTCACCTCTAATCTCTGTTCCCTTCTCCAACCTCTAAGCTTTCTGTTACCAGTCAGAATCACACTAACCTGGACCAAAAGTCCACACAGTGACGAGGATTTCAGAAAACTACTGTTACTAGCAATTGCGTATTTTGTTCCGAACAAGCCTTCGCTTCAAAGTTACTTCTTTATATAACTAGATACCATGTTTGGTCCAATTACGTATGTACAGCATCACTAAAATGAGTGGCATACACATCAAGAAACCAAACATCTCTTTTTGACCACCGTACAAGGCCAGGGGTTGCGTAAATTTATCAGTGGTTTACCGACTACTGCCAGAGAAAAACCTGATTGTTCACATAACCTGCATAATCTCTTCTTTACCACCTTTTTTGTTTGTCTTTATATAAAATGCTAAGGGCTCTACACAAATAATGGATTTGGAGAGTAGCTGCATTAGATTCTTCCAGTTTGCCAATTCTTGAGCTGTCACATGGTAACAAAAAAATAATTCACATTATTTGAATAATATGGGCTAAACAATAACAACATAGTTAAACAGGAGTGGATCTACAGGTACATTTTATAGCAGAAATCCGCTTCATTATACTTCAAAAACAGATTTAGAAAACACTGCTACAAAGAGTCTTTGACCTTGTATATATGCATTAACTACTCTGATGAGCCACATCTTTCAGATGACCCAGGAGGTATCTTTTGAGTGCTTGCTTTTGAAAAAAGAAAACACACACGCATAAAACCAGGAGAAACTCTCTTAACATATTCACCAAGAAGTTTGCAAATTGCATGTTAACTGCCTTCGCAAAACTCTGCTCAGAAATACATGCTCCATATAACCACAAGACAAAAGCAAGCATCAGTAAAATGCAAGCTTCATCAAACTCGACTACTGATTATTTCTTATCTGAACCTCTATACCCAGTATGAGTTCAGTATAATGTTTTTTCACTCTTTGGCCTCCCTGGTAAAGCCACTAAGGTTGACTATAAGACTGTTTCACCTAAATACTGCTGTATAGCATGCATGCAGCAGGTACCAAACAGTGTTGCACCGGAGCAGGTAAGATAAGCAGACAAGCTTTAATAAACAAACAAGGAGAAAACACAATGACATGCACGCACGTAAAAAAGTCAGTGGCTTTTTGGAGCCAAATCAGCTCACAGCAGAGCCTTACAAGTAGCTGTGTCAGTAGAACAAGTGAAGCTTGTGACAGGAAGATATTTAGCCAGCAGTGTCACCAACCATTGTAACTTCGCACTTACCCTTCAACTCTCTAAGTTAGTACTACAAGATAGTGTTCTTCCAAAAAGCAAAATAAAAGTAGAACCATTTTTAAATTATTCTACTTTGAATCACTTTTGAACTATTCAACAAGGGCTGGAGAGCAGCATTTTCAGGCAGACCCCACTGCCTACCTGTACAATTTTACCTGTTAAGCACCACATATTTTCTTTAAACATGAATAGCTTAAATCTCTTCCGTAACAAGTATATGAAGAAACTGCAGAAAAGAAGAACTGAATGGTCAAGTCTGACAAAAAAAACAATCCAGTTATGATCTCTGTTTCAACCAAGACCTTTTGGCCTTAAAAAAATGGATTTCAAAAAATCTGTGCAATTTCATGCCTAATTCCACACTGGAACTATTTTTACTAAGCATCCTCATTGGCTAAGTATTTAATCATATCAAGTTCAGTGATCGAGATTAGATAATTTCACTAAAAAGCTTGACCTTTAAATATTTATTTTCTCTTACCAAGTCTCTTCAGGTCAAATCTGTATTTTTGGAAAATAATTTTAGCTAAGGGAGGAGAAAGCAGGTATAAAAAGCACTATTAAAGAAAATAAAATCAACAACAACAAAACCATCACTAAGAAAATTTCTAGGATAACTGAACATCCCTTGACACAGCTATATAATTTGAGCAGCTCTACTGTTTACATTAACCTAGCTTAATGCATTTTATTGCACAACTGTTAAAAGCAAGACACTTTCGTGACATCCAACGTTGCCTTTTCATTCATAGTATGAATGGAAGCCAGTACTAACATCATGAAATAAAGATGGATCTCTTAAAGGCACCTGACAGTAGAGCTGGTCAAATAAATGCATACTACTTCCTTCCCTCTGCGCAGCTCCACTGAAGTAATGCAGCTGTAACTATGCTGATAGATCCTGTGCCACTATATAACAGATCCAGCGATGTAAATTATCTCTGCATGAATGCAAACTGTATGTCACATGTATACAGAACCAAGTTTTATAAATATGGACCATATTGGAATGGTTATACTGGAAATAAGTCATTTGGTGAGAAAAACTGTGTCATCTATGGGGAAGTCTCTTAGATGCATCCCGCACCCAAAATAAAAAGGAAGTGTGTTTGCGTATCTTATCTAAAATAAAAGCAGTTAACCAAAAAAATCTACTTGCTTATCCAACACATTCTACAGCATTTCAGTTTATTCGATTTGTGCGCTCTGACCTGTAATACAATTCTAAGTGCATACGAAAGAAAACAGATACACAAAGATGACAGTAATGAAACAGCATACACTCATCAATCTAAGAAATAAACCTTTATTATATTTATTGACATACAGCTACTGTAATTGACAAAGTTGTAGAAGTTCTTATCAAAAAGGAACCATCAGAAATACAACTAAATGGCATACCTTCATATAAACCACCTCCGGTACAGGCACATTTTATTAGGTCATATACTTGAAATATACCACACAGGCCACTGAAAACAAACTCAAACACTTATTTCAGTTTGCTGGCAGTGCTGACATAAAGAATAAATATCCGTAGAGGTAGCCTGACAAGAAACAAAAATTTAGAAAAAAGGCACTAAACAGAGAAAGTTTATCACAGTCAGTCATAAAAAGCAAACATACAGAGATTACAACACTTTGTTCTGTAAGAAAGCAAGTATTTCAAGCACAAAAGAAAATGGAATACTCATGATAAGAGTGATCGGCTCTAAGGTCTGCCATGTTAAGTCAAACCTCACATCCCCTTCTCTCCAAAGACAATTAATGCCACATACCTATGGGCATATTGTGAAAAACAGGGCAGCAGATGTCCTTCCCAAGTAATGTCCTGTTGGCTACCACAAATCACCAATTTTAATCTTCCAAAGCAGGAGCTAGCATCCAGATCATCCTACTTAAAAGCCACAGAGGAAACCATCTTCCATCAACATCCCAAATCGCTCACTTCAAACTGGATACAACATGGCAGTGCGGTCCCTTTGGCAATAGCAGAGACCACCAGCTTCATCCATTCACTCAGCATTGTGATCAAAGTCTCAGTCTAGACTTCTGTGATATATTTATAAAGGATGAGCTAATTCTGTGAGCTAGTTTAGGAAGAAGTCTCAAATACTTTCCTGACAAAACCAGAGTTTCCATACTTTTGTCCACAGCAGTTCCGAATTGCTTACTTCTTGTTGAAATTTGTATCAAAACACTGTAAGCAATCTTGACTATAACATCAGCATTTTATTTTAAATCTTCCACAGGTATGGCTGAAGACTTTAAAAGTTAAGTTCTATTGTTTAATCCTATAAATGGGCATTTATTGTAATTGAATTAAAACAAAGGCAACACACAAACTCCAGTTAACAGTTATAGGCCTTTTGGTTCCAAATTTATTACTTAAAATGCACCACACAAAATACCTTGAGCAGTAAAACACAGTACGTCTCG
>Ga0065711_1030368_pt1 | contig 32702 bp, 17 predicted proteins | sample Hoacrofraction12_FD_59098 | JGI IMG/M metagenome (GOLD analysis project Ga0065711, IMG submission 59098) | Hoatzin crop microbial communities from Cojedes, Venezuela - Epithelial fraction 12 v2 (version 2) | ecosystem: Host-associated > Birds > Digestive system > Esophagus > Crop | place...
AATGTCCCCGCATCGGGAGCCCAGACCCTGCTCGCCACAGATGCAGCAGCTGCCCCTGCACACGAATGGTTTGTGTTGGTGACGTACAGAAGCTGCCCATATAACTTGTCATGGTAGAACAGCCCCACGACATGGTGCTAGAGGCCCCATGGGAAGTACACCCTGAAAAATACGCTCCTTCAATATTGTGGTCCTACAGGCCATACCACGAGGGAGAGCAGGCACCTGCGCTGCCTGATCCCCGCACCACCCCCTTCTACCTCCAAACACGATGAAGGAAAAGAGGTAAAGCAGGGCACCAGTGGCCATCATGAAGGAAGGAAAAGAATAAGCCTAATGATCAGGGAGGAGCGTGCTACTCATCGCTATGTTTTCTAGAAACAGTCTGATAAAGAACAGTATTGCAGTGAATGAGCGGCATGTAGTGAGGTTCATCTAAGTGATGGTGTTGGACTATCCCTGCTCCTGAGCCCCTCCTCCTGCTGAGTACCCCTCGCACAGCTGGAAGGAGCAAAATTGCTGAAGACTCCCCTCTCCTTTGTTTCTGATTTTTTCTTTCTTTTATGATGATTTATTTCAGGGAGCACTCAAAACTTGGGATTTATTTTGCAGGCTCACATGCAGTGGTGTTGGCGCAATGACAGATTTCTTAGGTCAGCACTCATACTAACAGTTACCACTAAAGAAAATTCCCTTTAGGATGAAAAACTCCCTTCAGGATGAAAAACTAAGTTGTACTGTTGGTTGCTGGTTCTTTGTTTTTAAGTGAAAAGAAAAAGAAAAAACCCCACAACCTTTAAAACTTCTGCAATATCAGAATAAGAAGTTGCAGCTTGTTACTGACCCATAGCAAGAAGGTCCGTAGCAGGTACCAGCTGTGGTGATTTCTCCATTTCCCTGCTGGGAAGGAACTCAGAGCACTGCAGTTCAGCTAAAAGCCTCGTGGGACTGGAGGAGGGTGGTGAGGGAGGACACGGAGGCTGTAGGGAGGGAAGGAGCCCTCCAAGCCCCTTCTGGCCACAGGCACTCAGAGCCTGGATGCCCTACACCAAGTTACCAAAAGGTCTAGGTAGGTGCCAGCTTTGGGGAAGGAAACACATTTACAGGGAAATCCCAGATAATTTTCAACGCTTTTCTATATAAACATATTAAAGATCTTAAAGTAATCTGCTGGCAGAAAGCAAGAAGCTTATTTCTTTTAGTTTGTTTGCTTTAAGATGCCAATCAAACCCTCTTTCCGCAGCAGAAAACGGTGGTAGATTTGCCTTTGCGCACGCAGTTGGGATCGGGCCCAAGAGGTGACAGCTGACAGATAAGGACTTAATTAATGTCCAGTAAGAAGCCGGAGGGACAAATGTTATCAGCGGTTTCACCTGACTCACGCGATGGGCCGACGATCAATTGAGAACTCCACGGAGGTCTGAAAGCAGCGGGGTTCCCCCCTTGGGATGGCTGCTTTCTTCTCGTGCACGGGCAGGGTTTCAGCCAATCTCACCCCCTGCACCGTGAGATGAAAGCTGACGGAAAAATTACTAACGACTTTGCTTGGACAGGCACCACAATGGGCTTTTGGGAGAACTGTTGACATTGCACACAAGGAGAAAAATGGATATTTGAGCTTGAAGTCTGATGTTTTCTCCCAGCGATGGAGGTAAAAGGCGTGATAAGCACTGCTGAGTGCTGGAACACAGTCCTCTTCTGCCTGCAGCTTGGTATCTTGTGAAATGAAGGATACACAGAATGTCTAGTTTACAAATCAAGACTTTCAATGAGAAGTGCCATTGATATATTCAATCGGGATGGACATAAATAAAGTCCAGAAAGTATTAAATAAGTTAAACAGCAGGAAAATGAGCTCTATGATTTTTTCCCTTGTAGACCACAATCTCTCCCACGGGATTCAAAATACTTTTCAACAAATGAATTACCTTCAAAACGCAACTATAGAAGTTAAAAGTTTTCACTTTGATCTTTGGCTAGGAAAGAGGCACAAAAGAAACTTGTATGTAATAATCAAAGGCATGAAGAGACAATTCTGCCAAAGGTCAAAAAACGGTATTGAATCCCCTTTTTGGTGACTAATAGGAAGAATTTCCTGATGGGTTTCCCATGGGGAAAGGGATGCTGCAGAGCACCATGGGGACGGTGGCTGGTCCTGCCCGCTCTGCAGGTGCTTCTTTTGGGAGGGTGCAGAGATAGTCCCACCATCCCACTGCTTGTCTCCCCCTCCCTGGCACTACTTTGCTTGTGTTCAAGCCTTGGGAAGTAGCTAGAAGCTAAGAAATGTGACAGTAAATGGTAGAAGAATGTCTGAAAGTGAGATTAAAGCCTGACCGAGCAGTCCAAGTCCCAAGGCCTGCTGTCTTGAAACAGCCCAAAGGCTGCCTTAGGGGCCATCTTTGAAACCAGGAGAAAAGCAGTCAGGAAATTAATAGGTAAAGCCTGGTGCTTTAGAAATTTGTTCCTGGCAAATCACTTGCCCGTGGTTTTGGACATGTTGCAAAGTGATACGCTGCTCTGGGGACCGGGCAGCGGGGGTGGGGGCTGCCCCTTCTGCAGCCCCCCGGGACAGGAGCCTCAGGCTGGGAGGGGGTCTGCTCCAGAGCCTGACCTCCAGCCCTCCTGCCTTACCCATTTCAGAGTAAGCATAACCAAAACCCTAAGGCCAGGGGGAAATTGAGGCAGAAAAGATACACTTGGATAGGAAATACATGTACATATTTTTCAGTAGTGGCAGCCATTTAGAGCTGCCCAGAGCTCTGAAATACTCTAATGGCAATGGAATCAGCTGGGGCTGCCGGAGGCACCCAGCAGCATCCATTTGATGGATTATGGGATCACATAATAGATATGTATCTATAGGTATGTAATGGATACGTGATCTATAGCTCACGGGAGGCTAGAAATTTATCTCACGGATATCAAAATACGCATGGCAACATTTCCTACTTAAACAAAAGAAAACCCAACCTCTGGGTGAAGCATCAGATGGAACAATGTTATCAGACCTCGCCGGGCAAACACAAGGAGCGTATAAATCGAGCTGCTCCCAGGGAGAGTGGCACCTCTCCTACAGCCACCTTCCAACAGCAATGGTTCTCAAAGCGATCTGTGCGCTCTCCTTCATCCTCGTCGTAGCCCTCAGCACCTTGCCAGAGGGAAATGCATCACTGAGTAAGTACATTCATCTGCTGTTGCCTTCAGAGGTATGTATGTGGGCCTGATCCTCCTGACTGTAACTGCAGCAAGAGCATGTCTCCAGTTTATGTACCAGACAGCAAATGTCTTGCTCTGGTACTATGACCAAAGTTGGAGTGTACTTTATAAATTTTTCAGAGAAATCTATGGCAAAAGAGAAAAGACCGCAGGTGAACTCTTGCGTTGGTGGAATAACCAGGAACCTGCTGCAAAAGCAGAGGGACAGACTTGCTCAGGGGCTCGCTAGCACAGGACCAGGACTGGAACAGGAGCTAGCTTTGTCTAAATAGTCTTCTGACACCTATTTTATGCTACTTTGCTACACGAATACAGTTTCAAAGGAGTCTGTCTGCCTCCTCAATGAAAGACAAGCCATTTAGATAAGAAGTGGAAAGCGAGTAACTCAATGACAGACATCTAAGGACATCTCCAGAATTTCTTGGTTGCGGATGACTGTGCAGTAGACTTAAAATGTTAAAAGTATAGCCACAACTATTTGCATGTATTCCTATGTTTTTATAGTCTTCTGATGAGCATGCAAAGATTTTGTGTCTTTACAACTGTTTAAATATCCACTGGACCTTTAACTCTTGCTTTCTTCACATGAGATAGGCAAAGCAACAAACATCTACTAGCAGGACAAGGTCCTGTGCAGCCTGCTGTACGCGACCCTGCTTCGGCAGAGGGGTTGGACTAGATGACCCGCAGAGGTCCCTGCCAACCCCCAATATTCTGTGATTCAGTGATTCTGTGACATTTGAAGTTACGGGGTTTTACTGTTTGGATGTGGTCTATTTGAAGTCCACAGACCCAACTGTGCTGGGCTGGCTTGGCTGCAAGTGAGACCACAGGTTCTCAAAGGGTGGAGTACAAACCCTACTGAAATTGGTGGGACTTTAAAAGCAGCTTTTAACCCGCGTGAGTTCTGGTCTTAGCAAGCGACAGAAAAGGTACGCTTGCAAAGATGGACAGAATCTAGCGAAAGATCACTGTTCCCAGTGGACATCTGATAAATGCACGTACACTGGTGAGTGTGCACACTGACAGCCATTAACTTGCTATTTCTGTGCTGAACAGCAAAATGCCAGTGCAAACAGGGCCCCAAGGAGCGGAAGAACTGCGGCTACCCGGGAATCACAGCAGCGGAGTGCAGGAAAGCTGGGTGCTGTTTCAATGCTTCAGTCGCCGGCGTTCCCTGGTGCTTTTCTCCTAAAGCAAAGAAAGGTAATATCTTTGTCAGAAATGCTGATTTACCTCGTGTTTGTATATGCAGAAATATGTATAACCGGGGAGCAGATCTGCTGTTCTTCTTAGGCCGATGAAGTGGGCACAAACCTCTATGAGAAGACCACAGGTAGTAAAATGCAGTGTCAAACCTTGCTTACCCATCAGCCTTTTGTCTCATGCTTTTCACACAATATTATTTCTCTTCCTTCAGACTTCTAGAAAGCAAATAACCCATGCTGATTATTTAAAAACATTTCACTGCTATTTGTGGTCTTGTTCATCAGTAGAGCAAGGGATCCTCAGCACTTATTTAAATGGGTGTTCTATGTGGCTGAGGATGACTTTAGCACTGCCTGTCAAAGTCCTGAGTAGAAAAGTCCCTCTGTTGTTTTCTGACACCCATACAAAAGACTACAGGTATCCTGTAAATTCTAGGTTTTCTGCTCTTTTCTCCAGCCTGTTTTGATAATTGCTGCTTCCTTCCTCTCCTGCCCATTTCCCAGCATAACTCCATTTCATGGTTCTTTTATCTCTCTTCTTCTCTTTTCTTCATTTTTGCTCCCACTCTTCATTCCATGAAATCTCCAAAATATCCCAGGTGAAATCCTTTTCTCTATTAGATTCTTCCTTCTAAAACTTCAAAAGTCCTGCTTCAATCTTTTGTCTTTTTTTTCTTAGAGAGGGTGAGAGCTGCTCTCCCAGCCCATCAAGGACTGGGTGCATATTTGACATAACTGCTGAATGTCAGCTGCATTTGCTGGGCTGACCGCGTGACTCCTGCTTAGGACAACTTCAGGGCAATCTCAGCAGCTGCATAGGTGAAATGAAAGGAAGTAAGGGTGCAAAGGCAGTGTTACCCAATAAAAGAACTTGATATGAATCAAGGTTGGTCAACAGGGTTCAGAATTGACAGAGGAAAAAAAAATATTTTGCTTTTGAACATTGTTTGCATTTCATGAAAATCGTGAAAAACAAATGGCAGCACCTTACAGTGTTCTTTTCATAGAATTTCTTTTCTGAGCAGAGGAGTTTCCTCTCCTCGTTTCAGAAGAGGAAGACTGAATTGTTCAGGCCGGGTGGTATAACCTGTTTCCCTGTGAACCTGGTAGGTCCTAAATGACCTGCCTCCTTTCCATAACTCAAGCTGGCATGCAAAGGAGGCTGGATTTTCCTCTCCCTGCATTAGCCAGGCTGCGATGGGGTTAGCATTGGGTCAGGTCACAAACATACCCTGGTCCAAGGCCAGTGTCTGTGATACCATTATGGGAGACACACAGCTTTTTGCCCCATTGCTGGATCTAGGAAATGTAAAGCTGGGTTGCTGCCTACCAGCTGCTTCTAGGGGCAAATTTTGCCACCTTTGGCCCCGGGGGCACAGCAGCAATTCCTCACCCCTTGGTATTTAGCGTTCCCTAACAGACATGGTAAGGATTTGGGTGAGCCCGCTGCCTGAGATTGGTATGGAGCAGGTCATCATAGCTGTCAGGTCTGCTCACTGACCTCACCTCCATGGCCTGCCTTCTATTTGTGAATTATGCTGCCAGCTAAACAGAGCATAAAGTAACACGGCCTTCTTCCTTCCTTTACACAGTCAGGAAAGTGTGTCCCAACGATTCTCGTGGCAGGATAAACTGTGGCTTCCCGGGCATCACGGCTAAGGAGTGCGAAAGGAGGGGCTGCTGCTTCAGGGCACATCCCGCCGGTGTCCCCTGGTGCTTCTACCACCGCACGGTGGAGGAAGGTAATGTCCTGCACAAAGACGTTGTCCCTGTGGACACACCACAGCTCCTGGCAGAGTCCCTGCTCTGCCCGGGCTTGGCACGCTCTCACATCTACTTTATCACAAGAGATAAAAGGCTTTGCTTTAGAAAAGTGGAATGAAACTTACAGAAATTTCTGATCCCCTACTTCTGTTTTTTTAATTAGGATTGACCTTTTCAGCTTATCTAACATAGATAACCAGTAGCCCCAGCCAATTCCAACCCTCCCCGCAGTGTAATATGCACTGGAAACAATTCATCATAACTTGTTTTTTCTGATATGGATGATAGTTAGAAAACACATGTATGGACTGAGGCAGGGGTGGGGGGCGGAAAGCAATTGCTAAAAAATTACTTTTTGAAGTCCTGAATCCAGGCAAGACACTTCCCAGCACCTTGTGTAATTCGTGGAAAAAACATGTCCCTTCATCTGCTTCTCCTCTTCACCTCCCCAGCTTGTTAAAGGAGAAACTTCCGTCAAGAACCCTGTGATCTATGGACCCACTCCAACGGGAAACGAGAGCTGGAGGTCCCAACTCAGACTTTACTGTTTGCAACAGCTATGATTTCTAGGTCATTTTTACCTTGGATTGACTCCTTTCTGATGAAAAGTTACTTGTAGCTTTTATCCTTTCTGTAGGCTAGTACTGTGCAGGTTTTCACTGCAATAAAAGAACTAAGACACAATTTGTGAGTTTCCTGCTGTCTCTATTTTAGAGCCGTGTATTTCTCTGTTTCCCAGGAAATTCAGCATCTTAGCAACCTGCCGATGAGACTGTAGTCACTAACACTTTCGAAAGGAACATGGCACTCAGCTTTTTGTGTTGGTTACACTTCACACTTGCAGGTGACTGCTTGCATTTGTTAGCTGACATATGGCTTCACATGGGCCACTCGCCCTTCTGGATACTGAAAATATTCAGTGTTTCGCCTTATATTGCTACAGTTGTGGGTTTGGGCTTTTTTGTTTCCCCCTCCGAGACATAGATAAGGGTACCTTTGTTAGCTGACCACCGAGCTGGCTGGACTCAGACACCTCCTGCTCCCTGCATCGCCTCGTCTCTGGTGCTGCCCATCCCTTGGTGCCGCTGCCAGTGGGGCTCGGGGTAGTGCAGGAAGGCGGGCACCCAGCTGGTACCCGACCCAACCCAACCCAGGCCCCAGCCGCTGATGGAACAGCGTGCAGCTGGATCACCGGGTACTCTCACTGCTAACCAGCGTCCCCACAAGCAGGTCCCATGGGTCACGCTCAGGAAAAGTCACTGCAACACTACAAGCAAGACAGCGGTCCCCTTGGCCCTTACCTGTACCTGAAAAGGTGCCTGCTGTCTCTCACCAGATGCAGGAGAAGCTCCTGGTCTCCAGGTGAGCGTGGCCGCTTTCTTCTGGGTGTCTTTGACGCTCAGCACTGTAGCTCGAGTGCTTCTGTGCTTCAGCCGAGTGAGAGCACGGCAGAGAGCTTCTCAGAGCACTGCTGGGAACAAAATGGGTAACGTGGGGCTGCTGCGGCAGCAAGCCGTGCCCGGGGCTTAGCAGGAAAGAGTGGTTGGGCAGGGCTGTGCTGCAAGGAGAGAGAAAATGGTGGAGGCACATGCCTCTTCAGAGATTTCTCCAAGCACACCTGTGTGATGAGTTTATCCAAGCGAGTAAAAATTAGTCATTCATAAAACTTCATTATCTCGCACTTACAATCGGCTAGGTAATATTATTTGGATATAGTAGGATATTGGTTGTATCGTGAGCAATAAGCTGACTAGCCTGCTGAAGGTCTTTGAAGGTCTTTGGTGAGGAAGGTTTGGCGCTGTAGCCCGGGGGAATCTGGAAGGCAAGATAACATACCGCGCTGCGAAACCCGGTGCAACAACTCACCAGGTAACGGGGCCTTCACAGGAGTCTCGTTGGGAGAACGAAAATGCAGCCACACTGAAAAGGGTGACCCTAATTAGTGCTGGGGGGGCCATCTGCAGGGGCTGAAATTAGGCTGCCAGAGTCAGTGCTCTCCCCAGGCCGAGCTCTCACCGAGCCACGTGTGCTCACCAAAAGGCTTTTCCTTCTGCAGCACAGAGTGCAAGGGGGCACGGGGGTATTTTGGCGGGACAGGTGCAGACAGAGAACTGCTGGCTCCTCTTTGTGTTGGTTACACTTCACACTTGCAGGTGACTGCTTGCATTTGCTTCACATGGGCCACTCGCCCTTCTGGATACTGAGACCTCCCAGGTCTCTCCCCGTACCAGCGAGACGGGCGCAGGTCCGTGGTCCTGCTGAGCTTCCCCAGCCACAGCATACCAGGGCTGGATTTGGCTTTGTGAGAAAAATTATGAACAGGCACGTCTTAGTGAGGGGGGTGGTGGGTACTGTGGCATCCACTGCTGCAAAACCTGATTAGGAGACTCAGCCTGGCAAGGAACAGCAGCTGAAACTCCTGGGAACTGCTTGGACCTCTCTGTTGAAATGGTCTGCACATTGGTGTAGAGAAAAACAGAGGTGACGGCGTGGGAAAGCCACACTGACAGCAGTCTAACCCCAAAGGGATGAAGCACAAAGGCATGAACTTGCTCACTTGCTGTCCCTGGGCATGGTGTCCCCTGCGAAAACCACCACCTGCTGTGTGCTGACCAGCAAACCATTCCCAATAGCATGCTAAGCCAAGGCACTGGGTCACGCAACTGCTCCGGACTTTTGAAGTTGTAAATCAGTTAGTTGCTCATAGCACAAAGAAATACGACCTAAGGATCTGTCATCACCAGTAAGTCCTAAAGGACGATGGCTATCCTGGGATCTAACAGGAAGTAAGTACTTGAGGTCTCTCTGTGTAGACTGTTATCCACACTCACCCAAACGCACTTGAAAAAAATGCCTTGAATTCTTAAAACTAACATTTTTGGTGAGAAAACAAGCTGGCAAAACCAGAATAAAAGCCACAGCCACTGAGAATATGAAGATGGCAGGCAGAGCCAAGGTAGAGCAAAGTGAGATCCCAGAATGAGAATGTACACCAAAAAGGAGTGTGCAGGACCTGCAGAGTGGGGGCTACACAAGGTGGGACCTTCCTCTCCTCATCTTCAGCGTCACTCTGCGGGCTCCACATACCTGAATCAGTCACCTTGGGCCCTGTTCACAGCCCTCAGAGAGAAAAAGACACCTGTGGGCTGGAAATCATCTGGCTAGTTCAGATGTCCACAGTAGGACAGACCGAACTGCCCAGAAAGGCCTCCTTCCTGCCCAGCTCCATGGGGTGGCAAGACAAGCAGCTCTATGTATCTGCTCTCCTTCCTTGGGTTTCCCCATCGGTGCCTCTTAATGCTGGAGAGAGACACCCAAGGGACAGGAGACAGAGACGGGGAACACCACTGCCCTGGCACAGGTTTCTGACCTGATGCCAGCTTTCCTAGCCGACCTGGTGGCAGAGTCCCAGGAAAGACAAATCACTGCATGGGAACAGAGGCATCCTGGCTGCTGGGAATCGATTGCCTTTTGGAGCTCACGGTCTGGCCAGCAGAGAGACACAAGTAGATATGCGCAGTTCTCTCATTTATTTTGTCAGTAGATCGACAAGCTTCACTCGCTAATGTGATTGAAATAGCTTCACATTATTGAACTGCAGGAAGTCCGCCCTTTTCTGTCCCTTCTTCAACTTTTTTTGTTTTGTTTTGTTTTTGCTTATATGTACCTCTATCCAGCACTAGGAAGAGAAATTAAAACAGAAACTTTAAAACCATTTTTAGTGTTTCAGGCTGGTTACTTTACCCTATTAATCTGTACAATAGAAAGAAATCCGAGTGCACCCACAGCGCCTGGAGACTGATGGGTGGCCACACAGCGTCATTTCAGATGTTCACCCAGCCCTCTGCCCGTCGGTGACCGCAAGGCTTGTCTGGGGAGAGGTGCGGGATAAGCACGTAACGAGGCTTCTCTTCTACCAAAACGCAGGACTGTCACAAACGTGAATAATCAGTTTTAACAAGCAAATATGAGAAGCCCAAGTGAAGAATTACGCTTTGTATCTCCGCAGCTCTGCTCGCACACCCACGTCGCTGTACAGCGAGCGCTGAACAAGTAAGCAAAGTTCTGAATATTTTCCCGGGGAGGGGGGGAAAATAGGTCAGCTACACAATTTTCGTCAGCAAACATGCTACCATAACAGGAATCAATTCTCTGTGACACAAAGCATTTGTGCTGATGAGGCTGTTATGCAGACAGTGAATGAGATTTAAAATCACAAATGCCTGGTAGTCCTAAACTGTCTGCAATCATGACAGCTGCGTGCAGCAAATGCTTCAGCTTCTAATAAAGGCTGAATAGAAAACGTTTGACATCGCAGACTGATTGCCTGTGTGGTTCTTCAGTGAGTGAGGATATTTGACTGTTTTTTTAAAGCAATTGTAGCCAAGGAAAAGGTCTCAGAAATTGTTGATTTTGAAGCAATGCAGGAAAGCTGCATTTGGCTGACATGGAGAATTAACAGGGGAGAAAACTAGGACAGACAAGGAGCTCAGAGCAGATGGGTGCTAGCAACAAAGAACAAACCTGTAGCAATGTGAAAAAGGGATATAACTGAAAACACCTCAAAAAAATGTGTATTTTAACATGCCCACTTACTTCACATCCCGTTCCCAAACGTCTCTGGAAAGGGTATGCTTCCTGCTACAGCTAGAATCACACACTTCTGCTGGCAAAGCTCCCGTTCAAAAGGAAGGTTTCAGACAAGGTGCTAAACTGAAGGAAAAAAGAATACAGAAACTGAAATCTTCGTCTGATGAGAGCAGCTAAATCGCACGATTCTGCCACAAGTCTCTAATGAGCTACCGGTTCTACTGAAGCTTGAAAACTTGACCATGATGCCATTAAACAGCTTGGAAAGCAGAGGGTAAGGCACAAGCCACAAATGCAATGCCCTGTGTTAAAATCAGGTGGAATGATGGTCTCAGGACCCAGATTTGGTTTCCAGGAGGTTGCCCTTTCTGCCAGGCTGAGTCCAAGAAGGGGGGACTCACTGCTCTGGGGCGAGGGTTGCAAAACCTTCCTTGTGAGCCAAGTTCAGGTGAGAGTTTCAAAAGCTCTCAGGTGAGAGTTTCCCAATCAGCTCTCTGCCAGAAACAAAAGTCCTCTTTGGGCAGAACAGTCCATTATTACTCCGTAGACTACTTTTTCCCTCTCTGAACCTTCTTCTAAAGCATCTGAAAGCTGCCCGTGTCAGTATACAAAACAGTGAGCTGCCCGACTACCTCAGAGAGCATGCAGGGTCCCTGTCCCAGTACACTCCATCAGGTACACGATGGGAGGATGAGACTACCAACGTGCCCTCAGTGCTGGAAGACAATGGCCAAACAGACAGACTTTGCTTTAAACACGTGTGCTGCAACACACTCAAGAGCTAGAACTAACTAGTAGTACTCACAGACGCTATCGAAGCGGATGCTGTTTTGTTCAAGAGTTTGCAGTCATGGATGCTACTGACCCTGCTAGCGAGTGGTAAAGTTCCTGTGTGCCTATCCAAGGTGAGCAGGGTAAGAAAACAAAGCACTTTTCTGCTGGAGACGAGTGTACCTATTCACCCAGCTGCAGTAACTTCTCGTGCTGTGTGAGCGCCCTTTGTCTAGCCACTGTGGTCCCCAGACACTCCCCCCAGAGAAGATGATAGGCAAAGACAGAGTCTTGCTCCTTGTCCCCAGGTTAGGTCTCCCAGGCTTTGTTCAACACGCGCTTCCGTCTCTGAGCGTAACAAGGGTTGTTTTGGAAAACAGAAATTTTGAGGGATTTAATACTGAAATAACACAATTGAAATGAAACTCTGGAAGTCTCAAATCAAAATATTTCACTGCAGCTGAGCCAAACACCTTCACTGCTGCACTTGTTGCGGAATCTCTAGGAAATTCCCAGGGTTCAAACCCCGTGGAAGTCAATTGGGTCTGACTAAACACAGGCGTGGGCTGATGGCTGTTTGAAAGCAGGTGTCATCTGTTTGATGATTTTGGTCTGTGGTGTTTCCAGGAAGCTTCAGGAAAGGTAAATGTGGTATGTAAAACCCAGACAGGACACTTTCCTCTGCTTGTTGCCCCTTTTCAGACTTGGCATTATGTCCCATCCAAAGGATGTTTCACCGGGAATTAGGATACAGGTTTCAACAAACAGAAGGAGCAAAATCCAAAGCTTTACTGTGGCTTTTGTTTCTTCTCTAACTACCTTGGGGCCACTTTCTGATTCTTACACAGGAGAAAGACAAAATGCACCTGTAAGACTCTTGATAAAGCCATGAAATCTACTTCATATTTGACTCTGCAGATGCCGGTGGGGATGAGCAAGGAGGTCCTGGGAACAGGCGGAGCTTTATCCAACCTGCCCAGCAGAGGAGGTGAACTGGCAGTGGGACAAGAGAATAATACGTGCTAGAAAGAAGTAGAGGGAAATAGTGCAACACTGAGGGGTGTTTTTGCAGTCAGAGGCTGACAGTGGATCAGCTTGATGTTTTGATAGTATTTTCCATCTGTGGAAGAGATCCAGTATCGACTTCCTTCTCAGCCTTCCTATTGGTGTGTGGGCATGGCACAACACTGAAATGTCAGGCATCCAGCTATGCCATTGCACAAAGTTAACATTGCATTAAAAGAATCACAGATCTTGAAAAAATCTCCAAGGCACAGAAAAAAATAAAAGAAACCAAATGAGGCTATCAAGTTTAAAATAAAAGAGAAATTGATGCAATGAGTGCCAATTTGACAGCCCTTGACAGCTTTTCAGCCCTAAATAGAGCTTGCAACATACACTTCCCGGCCAAGCCCTTTATTAAGGCTCTCCCAAGGTAAGATGTCAGTGCTAGCGACTGACGACACGACACCTGCTCGTTGCTCACCTGTTGTATCCTCCCATGCTGAAAGAGGCGATCATCCTTACCGTAGCAGCTTCCCTGGCTTCGAATGCCTTTCAACCTGTATTACAAAGCAGATTTTAAATGGATAGCTATTAAAAAATACAACATAAAGTATCCTTTTTTTTCCAGAGCTCTTTATTTTATGAATCCATTTGGAGTACACAGTGGATGATAATTGCACGTGAGGTATATTAATTTTTGCAGCTTTGCTGATGAGAAGTTTACGGTTGGCTTATTTCATAGCATTAATTGTAATATAAAACAAAGTCATTTATGTTGCCACTCAGGCTACGAAGGACTCCTGTTCGTCCTCTTCCCTTCTTGATTTATGGACATGGGGAGGCATCTAGTCTTCGGGAGCGTAATTCCTTCAATCGAGTATTATTTGCAGGTCTACAGAACAACGTAAAGTATGTTTCCTCTGCCATCATTAGAATATTGTCTTGCCATTAGTTTTTAAAATGCAATCCTGTTGCATCCTTAGGGTAATTTATCCTTCAAGTATCACTGCTCATGTTATGTAGGACTGGACACTTAACTAACTTGTAAAGGTTACGGCTGTTATCCTTCAACAGTGGTGACCAATGCAGGTAATTTTCTTGCTGTGGTGGTCAAGAAGGGCGGCACAAGGATGGCGATGTTGCCTAGGCTTGACCTTAAGTCCAGTACACAAACAGACAGCTTAATATTGTGAAAAGCCACCCAGCTAAACAGTACATGGCAAAGTAAGGGATACCTACACTGAAACCCTCCTTCTGGCACTGCTGCTCTTGGGGCCTTGCACAGGTCGAGTTTTCTGCCCAAGAGTTTCCCTGCCAGTGCAACAGGAAGCAGCAGTCCCAATGTCTCATGGACCATTTTTTGGGAGACTGTTCCGAATGGCAGAAACAGTAAGCATGTCATTTCTTAGACAATGTGGATCTTCAGAAGAAACACAAGAGGAAAAATACTGGCTTTTTAAACTAGCTGAAGAGACCTTTCATGATGACAGAAACGCACAGAAGGCTGTAGAGGAACAGAGCACATGTTGTGGCTGAACGAGGGAGAACGGTGTGTTGTAATAAAACAGGGAAGAGACAGGTGTGACTGGCAGAATAAAGCATGGTTTCTTTTTGGCTGGGAACAAGGGAGGAGGAAATCTGTGCATTCTAGAGTGCTGAGCAGAAGGTAAAGAAGGAATGATCCTTCACCGCCTCCTGTAATGCAAGAGCATGGGGAACATCCGTGGAGGCTTGCAGGTAGCATGGTAGAGATGGAGAGCAGCTAAGTGTGTGGAAATAAAATCCGTCAAGGGCAAGAAAACACAAAGATAATCGCACCGGGTCAGGAAGTCCTAGAATTGTGTAGGGTTTGTCAGGGAAGCACCCCCTGATGCCCGCCCTGTTCCTGCGCTCCTCCCTGTGCGGTGACATGTTGTTCACTGCCAGGTACTTCACAATACAGACCTCTGTTCTGAGCCAATGCGACTGCACTTACATTTGTAAGAATTTTTACTGGGTATTTCTGTAACCTGTCTCTATTGAGAGTTACCTGAAACCACGACAATGTAGATGTCAAACAGGCAATTTGATGTCCTTGCTGGTTGCCAGGATCTAGGAGCAGGCAGTGAAAACATATCACTACCGATGCACCTGCCACTTCCCTTTGAGAGAGAACAGGGACAAAGCCATTTGTCTGAAAATAATAACCCTTTATTTGATTTTTTTTTTGTTACATTATCATAAATGTTCTCTATGCTCAGAAAACAAAGCCCTAGTTTGGAAAATAATGCACATACAAATCTCTTCTTATGGGTATTAAGTATACAGAAATATACAAAGATTTCTCTATTATTGTAATATATTGTCAGAATGCCCCACATCCCACATTTTTACTCAGGTCCACTGTACCGGTAAGCGTAAACTACAAAGGTAACAAGCAACCTGAAAAAGACATGGTTCATATAATATAATTATATATATCTGTATATATATATATCTACAACAGTGCAAATATATCACAGCGTGCAGGCAGCAATAGTCTCTAGAGAAGCATAATAAAATTGATTCATAGTAATGCAAATGCATTACAGAAACAAGAGACAACAATGACATATTAGATACACTGAATATGCACACTTTAGCACGCTGATTTTAAATGATACCTTGCATTGACTCTTGCTTTAAAAACAAAAGAACAAATGTTAAATAATTCAGTAACAGATTCAAGGGCAGTATATCACAATAAGGTCAACTGACTCAGATCAGGTATTTCACAAATCTTCACTGACACAGGTAAAGGCTTGGCTACACTGCAGGACTTGTCTTCTTTTCAGATATATGAATGTATTTTTTTCCTTAAATTTCATTTATTTTTACTGTAATTTCAGAGCATTTTTTCAATTTTCTTTTTTAATTGCTCAACAGCTAGTTCACATTTGTAAATGTTGGTACAATTATCACTGAGGCCCAGGAAAGCTGGTTTTTGGAAGTAATAGAAAGGAGTTTGTATAATGATTACTTTAAATGGGCTACTAAAACAAGCTACAGTCAGGTCAGAAAAAAAGACATCACAGATGCCACTGAAGTAAAAAACCCCATCAACCTTAAAAGTAAGGCTTTCCATGTTGCCTTGCAATCTGCTTAAAAAGACATTTTAGATTTTTTTTCTTCTTAAAAGAGTAAAGCACAACCACAGATCCAGCACATTAGGCATTCGGTAGCTCAAAGAACTCTAAAATTCACCCCTCCACCTCTAAGTACATCGCACCGTTCTCAAGCAGCTCCTTTTCACACCCCACGTGGACAGCAACCACGAACATCTAGCAACAAGGACACAAGCTATCGGTAAGCATGGCCTGAGCTGCATGGAGGCCTCCAGAAAGAAAACGGGTCGACAACACCTTGATGTATCTTGAAGGCATAAACAACGCAGAGAATGCAGGCTGGCAGGCTGAGCCACAGGGATTTCTTGTGCCAAAGGACACATATTTTGACTGGTCACCCTTTGTTTTACTGTGCTGGCCATGGGTCTCAACAGAAATCTAAATCTCTTAAAGGAAGCTTCTATGGCTGACAACTGCATAAAGTTACAGCTCATTGTAGGATTTCAAAATAATAAAACCACTGAAACTAGATTTCGTGCTCTACAGTACCATCACTCCTTCACAAACTACGTGAAATGTGTACAGAAACAGAACTACGCTGACATACGCACAGAATTAAAAGGAAACTTGCTATGCTTGCATGCTCAACCTGAAACTTTCGGAAACTTAATGCGCAGAATGCTACCTGGGGTTATAAAAACTGCTCAGTGGGATACATTACATCAATCTCTTTATATATTATGAAAACGAGTATTTAAGAACAGGTTGGAGTTGATCCCTGTAAATGCTACTGCTCCTGTCTACGAAGAGCAGAGCTCATGATTAACTTCAGTGACACTCAGCACTTCATTTACGCACTCACTCGTGCCGGGTGGCAGTGTCAGGGGCACGGCAATGGCCAGCCTGTCACTAAGCGTTACAGAGGACATGACACGGTGTCATTTTCTGCCTACTTCTAGTTCCCAACAGCTTTTCAAATTATCACACTTTATAAATGGCTTTCCATACAGAACTAAAGGAAAGAAATTCCTGAGCAATTTCATCCTCCCAGGTTGTTCTGGTAGGAAAATGGATAAACACGAGAAGATCATTTTGTCAAAGAAAAAAGAACAGAATGTGGGACAACATCTCTGCAGCCACCACCGGGATTCCCTCTGAAGAAATACAGACTGATTATCTACCAGTCAACCAGCTCTGGAGGAGCCTAAGGCCAGCTACTGCCGAAACCAAGCTAGATGTTTTCTAGCACTCCTGCTTTTGGCAGGGATCTTTGCTGCCCTGTGTGAATGTTAAAGGGAACAACCACCCAGCTCAGGGCGAAGTCCAGACCTTTTCTAACTTTCAGTAGGGCTACAGAAACCAGGTAACTTCAAACACCCATCTACTCATTAAGCGTGCTATGGGACCCACAATGCAAGACCAGTTTTAACAAGTTGCTATTTTAGCAAGAATGTCCAGCTCCAAAAGTCTGAGCTCCAAAGCTTTAAGCTCTAAAGTTTCAGTGTACAGGGGCTCATCTCCTCTAACCTGATGTACCCAGAGCAGGTAGGCAGACTATCTAAGGTACCTTCTGAGGCTCCCTCAAACCTCAGGGCAAGAGTTATGTACCTTCCGGAGGGGAAACCACTCTTTTTTGTCACATTACCTAATTCCAAATCTTCTGCCAGCGCCCAAAACACATGCCTTGGAAAGATCACAAAGGAGATGCAAAGTTCAGTGTGAAGAACTGCCTCAGTAGCTGCCTGTCTAGTCCCTATTAACTAGAGAAGGAGCTTGGGAAATCAGAAGAAATGTGTAAACTACAGCTTGGTAAGTCCAGGATGCTGAATTACACCGCTAACATTTCAATTTATCCCCTTCAGGGCTGTTAACAAAAACTGGAACCACACTGGTAAAATGAGGATCCAGTCCTGCTCCAGCTGACATTGCCCTGAACACCCCAGGGGAACAGGCGTGACTTCAAATGTGGCAACTGCTACAATAAAACTCACTGGAAGGGCCAGAATTCAAGTCACTAGGAAAAACATCGACCTCAGGGAATTACGGAATTACCCCAGATCCACCTGTCCTGGAGATGGACGTTTCTCTCCTTTTATTCCAGAGAAATTACAGATGATTAACTTAGACTGGGCCTCTCATTTTTAGACAGCTATGTTTCCGTGAGATAAGCCACCTCCAAAACCACTCTCCAACTGATGAAAATGAAAGAGTTGAATTTCCTCGGCCGAATCGCGCTATCCATAGTTAAAAGCAACCTGCATGTAATTGCCTCTTACTCCACGCCTGGATCCCAGCCAGCAGCCCAATGCTGCGGCTGGCTGCCCACACCCCAAGCTCTGCTCGGGCACTCAGAAGGAAGCTTGGCCTTGCTGCTACTCCTGTAGCTGACGTCCTTTGCAACCGTGTTCACGCTAACTCACACAGCATGGCCCGAAACAAACACAGGTCAAGAGAACTGTTCTGTTTGGGAAAGCATTCCCACACCACAGCAGGGCCAGTGCCAGATTGGGACAGAAAATGCTGTGCTCAGTCCCCTCGAAGCAGACTCCAAGCCAGCTTCCACTAGACTAAGCTCAAGGAGCATCAGAGCAGATCCCACAGGTATCAACAACTCCCCACAGAACTAAGCTGACACCGGTGAAGGAGCTGACAACCAACCTTGCAGTGCTGGGGGGCTCTCCCACGTTACACAGGACAAACACCACGACCCGCTCTCCCACACAGCCACCAGACGAGACTAAACCCGAAGCTCCGTGAGCAAAGGCAACGTAGAAGACAGTGCAGCAGGCTGCAGAAAGAGGTACACGTGCCATTTGCACCCTCCTCACGCACATTTTCTGAGGAGCTCTCTTTGAAAACGTCATCATCGCACCTTAAGTCTCTCTCCCTCTGCCCTTTGTTATTCTTCCCGAATATGATTGTCACTGAGCAGGAGACATAAGAATAAAATCATATTCCAGTAAAAGTTAACACTGAAAAATAATTAATTAAGATCCGTTCCTGCTTAGTTTGGAAAGTAAAAATAAGTGCTGATACTGTTCAAGTGGATTGGCATTTCTGGTACAGAAATAAAAAAAAATAATAGAAAGTTCATTTTTCCTTACCCAAACTATGCAGATACAAAAGCAATTCGGCAAAGCAACAGTGAATATACAGAAAAATACACACTCATCTCCATGCTTGATTTTCATTCTCCTCTTCCAATCAAAAGTAGTATTTTTGTGATTCAAAAAGATTAATTAAAGATCACTGTAAAGCTGTAATCTCCTAGAAACTAACCCAAAGCAAACAGATGTTCCAGTATAGTCTCAGAGTCTGTTTAGACAGCCAGCAGCTCAGTCCTTCTGTGCAACACAGCCCTCACCCAGCAAAGCACTTAAGCCTGGATTCTGTTTTAAAGACAGTAGTTGTTTTCTGATTCACATGAAACAATGCAGATGTGAGAAGTTATTAAGACACTTCAGCACTTTGTTGGAACAGGGCTTCAAAGGATCCCATTAGAGTCAAAACCATCCATCTAGCATTGAGTAAACAGGACAGACAGGACCTCCTCTGTGAGGATCACCGGGGTGGTACAGGTCAGTAGGTACCACACTTCTCTCCAGAAACAAATGTTTAATGAAACATTCATTTCTGTTGACAACATAGACTTCGACACAAAAGAGTAGATCAAAATGCCAGTCACCTGATACCTCCAGTACTTGGACTCTTGATCATCTCTCACTTGCACAACCAGCTCTCCCTAATACGTGTGTATATATGTTCCTCTCCTTTAGCGGAAAAAAGCTATCCTGGGCTTCAAATATTAACAGGATTTCAGCACCAGATATTCTACTCCCTTTGATCTATAAAGACATTTTCTCAGCCTCTTAAGTACGATTTGCTTTACAAATCTTTTATTTAATTGTAAATAATAATGTTTTAAGTTCTTTTCAAAAACTTTCAGGGTTTTTCAGATTACATACAAGTTACCGCACAGAAAAACAACAAAAAAAATGTGAAGCACCGAAAGTCTTAACTGATGCACAAAGTAACCAAAGCAACATGTCAAAACAAGTCAAAATAAGCCAAGGAGGCCAAAAGAACACTAAAGTCTTCCTGCGGTCCCAACTGAAATCCTACGTTCGGTTTTCAAGAGACCTTTAAAAACCTTTAGCCTCCTACGCAGCTTTCACCCAGGCTGCGACTGGTTCGAACGGTAATAATGTAATGGCATTGATTTCAACTAGTTAATGGCTATTTATCTATGGCTACATAAAGTGAGGATCTGAAGTCTTTCGAATCTTGCTGGCCTCATTATTCTCCCGTGTGAAGCCTCCAGAGCTTCACAATGTGCTTGCTTAACACTACAGCACATGCATGCTCAGTCCGTTAACCTGGGAATGTGTTTTACACCAGTCTGCTAGAATTTATTTCCACATAAACAGAAAAAAGCAAAAAGCAAAGCTGAGACTATGTTAAAAATCTTTGCAGTATATGAAAACATAATTGAGATGGACTTTAAATACAAGAAATCATTAGTTAATTTTAGAGCTAAGGAGGAAAGAATGATTATCTCATTTATGTGTAGCACTGAGTTTCAAGAGAACTAATTTGTTTCTTTACCGGGATACTACAGTCTAAAAATGTTCCTTAGAACAGTAACTTTCAGCTAAATTCTGCAAGCAGATGGCTGGGAAAAGACGTATCTAACAAAAAAGGAGTGACAAAAAGTATTCCAGAGTGTGTATTTTCTTAGGAACACCCATGAAGGACCAGACTTTTGGCTACCGCAATACAATACAAAGTTACAGTGCAGGAGGACATGTTGCAGACTAATGAGGTAAAATAAGAAAGTCTACAAACAGAGGAATAGGCACAGATAACCAGACAGCATCCGAGGAACTCATACTGCTAAATTGGTCTAGATGGGAGAAGACAGCAGTGCCATTGTGTAAGCTAACATTGTTGAAATGTCATCAAAGTTACTTCATTTGGTACACTGCAACGGATTTTCAACGTGGTATTTGGTAAATGGTGTTGGTAAACACAAAACACGAACCCTGAAGGTATTTAATGCCATGGACATCACACGCTTTCGTGCTCGGCCTAGCCTACAGCTGGACCAGCAGTGTGCAACGGAAATTTGGCCCATGTAGTCTTTTGACTGCTTGCAAACAGCATCTGAACTGCCTGTAACATTCACTAGTATTTTGAGAGTCTTGAAATAATCAAGGCACATTGTGCCAAGGGATTTCAGCTTGTGACATTTAAAAACTGTTCACGGTTATGAATATTATTTAGAATAGCCAAAATTCTTAATTTCTCATATCCAACAGCCATATAGGTCCATACCTGCTTGTGATTATGCCTGGAAAAGCTGCAGAGCCGCATAAAACCTTGTTGTGAAAAACTAGCAACGAAATATACAAAGAGGTTGTGTAAGGTTGTTTTTTTTTTTCTTCTACAGTAAAGACTGACCTTGCTTTCACAGGTCAATCTTATTTTTAGGGAAAGTTCAGCTAACCTTCTTAAAGCATGTGACTTGACTTAAAGTCTTCCAGAACACAGGCGTAATTCAAGCACCCTGAGTTTAACAGATACATGTGGTCTATGACCATATCAGTAAATTAAACAGAGCCTGGACACGGGTCAGGAAAACTGGGATACAATTGTCTTCACTGCTAAGGGGCTGAGCTGCAGCCCAGCATAGCCAGAGCTTTTCCAGACAACGTTTGGGCTCTGTTTAGAAGTTAGCACAGTACAGGGACCATTCCCACTAGCCCCAGTTGTCTGAGGACTAACAGAGCTGGCCCCGGCACTATTTAGTTTACCAGCATAGACGTAGCCATGGAGTCTTCGAAAACTGTCTGTGAATTGCGACTGCTGGCGGCCAGCAGATGCACAAGGTCTCTCTTCATCTACTCTACTGTGATGAGCTGCTGAGCCCCTGAACGGTTTGCTGACATTGAGCTGCTTCCACTCTGCAAGACTTCAGCATCCCGATAGGAATAACGCATTTACAGAAATTGTAGGTCTGACTCAGAGGTCTGTGACATGAAGGGAAACACACAGTAAGAGAAAAAGGTAGTGGAATTCATGCAGAAGTTCACCGGGGTGTCCAACACGGGTATGATCCCCACAGTTTCATTTTGAGTTGAAAACCCAAACCCATGAAAATCGGTGACAAAATTCTCATCAACTTAGAATCAGAATTCCTCCTGCCAAGTTTACGCAGGTGAGATGTGCAAGACAAATGCACGCTTCTTTTAAGGGTTTCACTGGTGTTTAGATCAATTAGCTATTAATTCCCATGTTGCACATGTAGATTTCGGGATGAGAACAGAACTGCTTGGCATAATTAGACCTGCAGTATTACAAGGTCATTTGCACATTTGAAGGAGACTCCTACACATAGTGTGTTACAGATATTTTGAACACTGCCATATGAGGCAGTCACAAGTGTTTTAATACAGTACCCCAAGCTTTGGGCTGTGGATAGCTCTTGCACTCCATCAGGCTTTAACAATCGCTTAGGCTTTCACAATTTAAGAAAAAATAAGCCTTGGAGTGCTTTGATTTTTTCATTCAGAGGAGGTAGATCACACATATAATGAGCAGAGTTAGTATTTTAAATATCACAAATATTGAGGATTTAAAAGACACTGCAAAAGAACATTTTTTCAATCATTCAGCAACAGCTTGAACATGTCTGACTGCCTGTGCTATCTATTGTTGCTTCAAAGACGGACCACAGGTTGAGTGCAGACTCAGAATGTGCCTTTTCCTCCTATCATTACAATTTTCAGGTATGAGACCAGCTCAACAAGTAAAGCACCAGAATTCTAAATTTAGACAGAAACAAAAATAATGACTTGAATCACTTTAGGTTTGTTTTAAAAAAGTATCCATATTAAAAAGATCTCTTTACCTTCTTAATTAACACGTTTACAGACTTTTGGCCAGAAGGGGTAATTCTGTGGAAAAGAATTGCAAAATAATACATAGAAAACTGCAAAGATGAAACTCTGAATTTAAAAAGATGAGAGAATCCTGTTTTCTTTGCATCTCATTACCTTGTCACCTACAGATGACATTACACTATTCTGGCTGCCAGGACTAGTATTACCTTACCACAAAACTGTTTCTTATAAGGAAAGTTCCTACAGCCAGGTATTTTATTACAGTTACATTACCTCAGTATTGATATTCTCTGGTGTAAAATTCCCTTCTATTTCTTCTTCCTAGTTAAAGCTAGAAAGTGTAATGAAAACATGACCCAACCAAACTGGACTGATTTGCTTAACACTATATGTCCACTATCCCATTGTGGTTCCCTACGGGCTAGGTCGTAACAGCATCTAGCTGGGCACTGGAGACTGGCCTGCCACAGTGAGACAATGTCAAGTGCCCTCTACTGCATGTCTAAAGATCTTCCTACTACATTCTTTTACTTGTATTTCCTTTACCTCTCTGCTCGGATTTTGTATCTGAGAACAAAATAGGCAATTACGCGCAGAGAGAAGAAGAAAATTCCAAGAACAATGAAGTCCAGGTAAAGTTTGGCATTTTCTACATCCAGTTCTTTCAGAATGGCCTCTGATTTTTGAAAATGGCAAGTATCATCTTTGTCACAATGCAGATCTTCCCGATCCAGTCCATAGATGGAGAGAATAACTCCTTCGAACCCGTATCTGGAAAGAAGAAGGACGGATTACAAGAAAAAGTCCTGATGATCTGTTTAGAAGTACTCTACCAGCAATACAATCCCTACGAGAGCTCATGTGGAAACACCCTGGGGTTCAGTATCATTCTGACACGTGTCTTGGTGCAAGTTCTATCCCTGTTACAATCAAGCAAATGACATGTCACTGGGATTTTACGGAAGGCTGAACAAAGACAGAAGTTTTGCCTTTAACTGGTTCCAGTTAGTGTATAGTGCAATTTCTCCAAAAAAAAAAGTCTAAATACAAAGCAGACTAATTTCATATTCAGAAATTCCCCTTTTAATAGTGACCTCATTAAACTGAGTTTTTTTAAACTAAGCAACAGAGAACAATTATGATTTGAAGTCAGAAATATAACTGGCATAAATCTAGAACTTCTCTTTTCTTTCCTTCCACGTATCATAGTATCACTGACAGTGCAGAGTTCCCACATCTCCCCTGGCACTGGGTGCACTCAGGATTTGACATTGCAAGCAGATACACCATCATGGATCCCATGCATACGACAGCACCCTCTGGCATCAAGGAAACCCACATGGGCTAGACAATGGTTTAAGGCCTCATCTTGAATTCTAGCTACTAATCCAGAGGTGTGATTTCTTAATCTAGGGAAGCTCAGGAAGTGTGGGCTGGATGAGTGGTCAGTGAGGTGGATAGAGAGCTGGCTGAATGGCCAAACTCAGAGGGTTGTCACCAGCGGCACTGAGTGTAGTTGGAGGCCTGTAACTAGTGGTGTCCCCCAGGGGTCAGTACTGGGCCCAGTCTTGTTCAAACTTCTTCATCAATGACCTGGATGAAGAATTAGAGTGTACCCTCAGCAAGTTTGTTGATGACACAAAACTGGGAAGAGTGGTGGATACACTGGAAGGTTGTGCTGCCATTCAGCGAGACCTGGATAGGCTGGAGAGTTGAGCAGAGAGGAACCTGATGAAGTTCAAGAAGGGCAAGCGCTGGGTCCTGCACATGGGGAGGAACAATCCCATGCACCAGTACAGGCTTGGGGCGGACCTGCTGCAGAGCAGCTCTGTGGAGAGGGACCTGGGTGTCCTGATGGACGACAAGTTGACCATGAGCCAGCAGTGTGCCCTGGCTGCCAAGAAGGCCAGTGCGACCCTGGGGTGCATCAAGAGGAGTGTGGCCAGCAGGTCGATGGAGGTTCTCCTTCCCCTCTACTCTGCCCTAGTGAGGCCCCATCTGGAGTACTCTGTCCAGTTCTGGGCTCCCCAGTTCAAGAAAGATGAGGAGCTACTGGAGAGAGTCCAGCGGAGGGCTACGAGGGTGATGAGGGGACTGGAGCATCTCTCCTACGAGGAGAGGCTGAGGAAGCTGGGCTTGTTTAGCCTGAAGAAGAGAAGACTGAGAGGGGACCTTATAAATGCCTATAAATATCTTAAGGCTGGGTGTCAGGAGGATGGGACCGGACTCTTTTCAGTGGTGCCCAGCAACAGGACAAGGGGCAACGGGCACAAACTGAAGCATAGGAAGTTCCGTTTGAACAAGAGGAAGAACTTCTTCACTCTGAGGGTGATGGAGCACTGGAAAAGGCTGCCCAGGGAGTGTGTGGAGTCTCCCTCTCTGGAGATATTCAAGACCCGCCTGGACGTGGTCCTGTGCAGTCTGCTGTAGGTGACCCTGCTTCGACAGGGGGGTTGGACTGGATGACCTACAGAGGTCCCTTCCAACCCCTAACATTCTATGATTCTATGATAGGTCTCTGTGTAAGATCTCATTTGCCAAATGAGAGAATATTTTAGCTTAGGTTGTCTCACTAACAGTGCAGCTTGAGCACGGTGTGGGAAAGTGGGGTGGGCAAAGGAGGAACCACCTAGAAACCTATTTCCTCCTACTAAAGAGTCTCTAAAAGTACACAAGCCATATACAAATTGATGGTTAAAGGACTGTTTAGAAGGACCCATTCAGCTCCCCCCTGCAGTGTCCACTTCCTGATCATTTCAATCCACAGAAAACCACTCATCATCAGCAGGGAAATTCACCTCACCCAGTTTCAGATATAAACATTCAAGTGTGAAGTCTAAACTAGCTCTCTGTGCTAGCCTCCAGAGGTTTCCTGATGGCAATCATCCCGTCTTAAGATAGCTGTCTCAGACAGCGAGAGTGACAGACGTAGACAGGATATAAGATGCCTACGGTTCTTAAACCACTAGTTTAGATTAGAGATGACACAAATCCCATGCCTCTCGTGGCAGTGCTACCATAAAATTTACAAACAGGTCTTTATCCAACAAGTCTGCTAGGATACAGCAGTGACTTCTACAACATTTTCTTACAAAATCAGGTGCTGGTATCAATTTCTCATTTGGGCATACTGTCCCTGTTATTTCAGAAATCCACTATTCCAAAACCCAGGCAGATCTGTGTCCTGTGCAATCCCATGGTATTCAAGGGGACTGTCACTGACTTGTGGTCGATGATCTGCTCTGAATGTTCCTATTTATTTCACACAGTATACAACATAAAATGCAGTGAGATGTGGTATATATCACATGTAAGAATGTGCTATGAAAGTAGTCTCTTTGGCACCCAAAATAACCAACCAAGCAAGCAAAGGAAAACAAACAGCAGTTCCAAGAAGGGAGGTTAACGGCCTCCCTAGCAGTACCTGACATAGGAAATGTAGGACATCCACTGGAGGTATGCTGGGATGGTATCAAAGCTGACAAAAAATCCAGAGAACAGAAGCACGGGGATGGCAGTAACTGGGCCCACAAAAGTGGCCACCTGGGAAGAGAAGGAATAAACAGTCTCTTGTCAGACAGCCAGAGGGGGAAAAAAAAAAAAATTGACTTGCTCTTTCATTTGATGTCTGGACCTCTAGTGAGGAAACCAGCCTTTAAAAGAGCAGACTTTCCTTACAACAAATTCTCTGTTCTGTGCCAAATTCAAACAGGCAGTGAAAACCTCCTCTCTTAGGCAGTGGGAGACAACGCCGTTCAAGTCCTTTTGGTAACACTACTTCCCAAAATTACCACAGTTCCATGTACCCGAAATTACAAGATTTTTTTAGACAAGGTTTCTTGTGAGAGTGGCATTAGATACTGTTCATGCAGGAAAAGGCGTCCTGCTCCTCTTCCTAAACCCTGCTCCTAGATGACCACGCTGCTGTGCTGCTATCTGTCCTTTGAACAATTTGAATGCACAAAGAAGTTCACAGAGCAAGATGGGCACTGTGATACCCTCGCTTCTCTGGGTATGAGACCCCTCTTCCTAAATATTATCCTTCCTTACTACCCCCTGGGGTCACACAGACATCCCTCCTCATTTGTTCCACATGAACAGCAGCTTCAGCTGGTCCTAAAACTTGATGGAGAGGATAAGGAACATCCCTATCTGACTGGCTTTTGTGGGGAATACAGATCTTGGCCCACCTCCAGACTCTCCTCTCTACATCCCCTCCAGGGCAAAGTGCCATACAAGTATCTCTGGGGCGAGCAGAGGCCCAGGGGTCATACAACAGGGCTGTGCTGGTCTCCACAGGGTGGCAGAGAGAGGGATCAAGCATCCTACTGCAGAAATCTTGACCGCATCAGTGCATATTAATGCCATTATCATCTGTTATCACAAGCAGCACAAAACAGTTCTGCTGTGGAACGGTCACCTCGGCATCCCTCCTGCAGGAAGCAGAATGGAGTTACATGGCTGGCTTCCAGTGTGGCAGCCACACCTACAGCTGCTTCTCTCCCTCCCTCTGCAGAGGTTCAGTTTCTGGGCAACCCTTTTTCTACCTTGACTCCTGAAACCTTTTTGTTTGTATGGAAGAACTCTGTTCTGAGCTACTGATGCTCATGGCCTGCGTCCACTTTGTAGATGCATAGAAATGCATCAGTCCTGCAGTTTTTAGGACCTCCTCAGCCTGGGGTGAATAGAGAGTGACAATCCACTCAAGCAGGGTCAGGAACAGACCCATTCAGATGGGGAAGTAACTTCACAGATTCACATTCAGTGGGTGTACACGCTGTTTACGTTGATGCTAATGGGAAGCATCAAGTAGCTGCATCACACCAAGGGAACATTTTGCTTGTCATCTCAACAAATGTCTTGGGGACACTGCAGCAGTCACATTAAGCAGGCAGCGTTATGAGACAGCAGGGTTCCTGTGAGATCACAAAACACCATCAGTACCTGGAGGGATGTAGAGGCTGCACCTATGAGAAGACCCAGTGACTGAGCCACCAGGGATGTCATGGTTCCCAAGGCTGCGAAGAGGACAAATCGGAGTGCATCAGAGGGCTGTGAAGTCATCCAGTACACGATGCTGCAGTAAGCCACAGGAAACATGATCTGCAAGGAGATGCACTTGGAGTTAGTCCATTAAAGCCAAACATTCACTGTTACTCTGAATAAGAGAAAAACATGGGGAGTCCTAGTTAGTCCACAGCTCTCAGCCTTGCCACTACATGGCAGGCATGGCTGAAGAGAATAAATACATCTGCCACAGACTGTGATATCTATCTTACTACTTGGGCATTAGAAAACAGATCCCACTCACTTACAGCCCTTTTCACTTCCCCTCCTGCAAAAAAGCAAAGATGGCAATCTCTTTACTAAACAAACAAACAAACAAACAAAAAAAGCCATGAACTTAAATGGTTCTTGTTTTACTGAAAAGTAGAGCATATACCTGAAAAGGAACATCAGCCATGGTTTTGGCGAGATAGTAGGCTTTCAGGCTGTACCAGTAGTTCAGATGCTCTCTAAGAAATACTCCCATCTCAAGAGGAACTACAGAGAACACAAATTAATATGTTAGGTTGTCAGTGTGCAATACCGTTGCACATAACATAATTTATCCATTTCTAATCCTGCACTGCTGCAGTCCCATAGTGGGACTGGAACTCTGAGGCCTTTGACAGACCAGCAATAGTCTCAATGATTTGTAATGAAATGTAAGAGGTCAGCCCTGAGAGTTGCTCATTGTTTAGACTGTGTACCAGTCTACTCAGATGATCTGAACCTCCCTTAAAGAGGCTTTTTGAATCAAAAATGTTGTCAAAACTTAAAGAACCTGGTTATTCCTTTTGGTCCAACAGGGAATCCAAAATAACAGTGCTCCCACAGGAAGTGTGGAACAGTCCATACTGGAGGAGTTTGCTTCTGACACCACATCAATACACTGACCTTCTGCAGGAGTCAGAAGTCCTAGAGAAATTATTACATCTTTCTTCAGACCAACTACAAGCTCATGACATAGCTGAGATGGACTAGCACAAGTGGAAATTTCAGTCCAAGACTGTAACAGTGAGCTGTCCAGGTTGAGAAACACTGGCAAAACTGGGGAGAGAGTGGTGCCGCTGGACAAGCCTGTCTCTGTTTGCCTCTACATAGCAGTTTAGCGAGTGCAAGATTTATCCCTACACCTGTCTTAGAAGTAGAAACACAAGTCAAATGTGATCTTATACGAAACAGATACATTACAACACCCTCCCAGCTTACTGCAATCTCCTTGTTCACTGATGTGACAGTATGACTGGTACTCACATGTAAGGACAGTTGGCATGAGCGCAGCAAACATAAGAAACAACATGGAAAAAAAGAGGAAGCCGGAGTTGCTAAGGACTTTCTTAGCTTCATTGCCAATGCCTAAGTAGAGCAAGCCGATGAGCAGTCCAATGCCAATGTGTGAGGTGATACGCAAGTGCGTCAGGACCTACAAGCAAGGAAGGAGTAGTATTTCTGATCACAAAGTCTGGGCTCAAAAACACTGGCAACATGACTGGAATCAGATATACAGATTGCAGACAAGAAGTACTTATGTCCAGAAGAACTTATATAGAAACATTCATTTCCTACTGGCAAATGGGGCTTCAGCTAAGGCAAACTTACAGTAATGAGCTTTGCAGTGTCAAGTGGACACATGGGTATTACAGGATCAAAAATTTAGTCCTGTAAACACGGACAGAAACTGCAAATGCTGAATCCTCAAATCTTACTGCCTGAGAACTTCACGGAGTCACTGGCTCTCATTCATCAGGAGAAGCAGACTTTGTCTCTGACTAAAAGATAAATTTCCCAGAGCAGGAGGGAGGCAGAAAAGGTATTTCAGGCTTGTATAGACCAAACTAACTTAATCAGACATAAACTAGCCTTTTGTATCTTCTCTGCAATACAGTATTCCTACAAGAGGTACAGAAGAACAAAAGAAATAATAAAACTTGGAACAACTGCAAGCCTTTACAGTTGAGCAGGAAAAAAAATCTTAAAATCAACACTGTTCTTCAATCTATACATCAGAAAATAAGTTACAGCTTCCCCTTGGTGTACACAAGGAGAGGACACTATGATCCATGATGAGTGCTCGCACAACTCTGAGATATGCTCTCCACGTGTACCAGAGACATTCTGATCAGCTAGTTGAGCAACACGGAGAATGTGAAGCTCTGTGTACGCTTCGGATTACAAGAACCCTGCCATATGAGCATGTCAATTTATTTTTCACCAAATATTGGGTACTAGACCAGAGATGGAAACTATTCCAGATTGCAGGAAGGCAAAATCCAACTTAATTCATCCTTGAATGACAAATGCACTAAAATGTAGAACAGCAAGGGAGAACAACAAGTATGATAAAGAAATGTGCTGGCAAAACCACAAACAGGCATAATACAGATGGTCTGGAAATAAGAAGATGCTTCCTAACCACTAGAATAGGATGGTTCTGACATATCTTTCTAACCACAGCAGAGGGGAAAACAGGTGATTACTTTTACTATGGCACTCAATATAGCGTTTCCTTTTCTGAAAGGGAATGAATACTGTGGTTATCTGACAGGAGAGGCCTGGACACACAGTGCAGTAGATTTCTTCCAGGCCTGTAGTTCTGTGTGGATATGTCTACATTGGAAATGGTACTGTCCTAAAGAGATACCTGCCTGGGTGCAGGGCAAAAACACCATAGCTGCAGCATCTGCAGCTCAGTGAAGCTCAGCTTACCCTGTCACAAGGGTAACCCACTCTTCCTGAGCTCCACATGGCTCAACTGCTTTTGATTTCCAACCTACCTCATCTGAATCCACCATGTGCCCACCAGTATAGATATATTGTCTGTCGTTCCCCTTTTCTAAGGACAGGTATGTCAAATTAATACAGCATTATATATAATAATGTATATATTGTACTCCTCCCGCCCCACGTTAAGCTACTGAAAATCTTCCGAAATGCAGAAAAAGCAGCAGACAAACCCTCCTCAGATTTATCAAATTGCAAATTTGCCACAGAGAAAAGCATTTGGCCAACCAGTACCAATTATCCTGTACACAGGTGAGCTCCTTGGACAAATGTGCATGTAAGGTCTAGTTGAGGAAGCTCATCTCCTTAACTCATGCCTGTTAATGAAGGGAAATCCTATCTAGAAGACATTTCAAAGCATCAATCAGACAACGTAAATATCTCTTAAATGTCCTGTCTCTCATATTCACTAACAACTCAGCTACTTACAGATAAGAAAAACTTTACTGAGTAAAAAACCAAAGTCCCACTGCATTTTGTTAACGCAAACTAGGCACCCAAAACGTTTAATGAACGTATGTGAAAACTGCAGGGTTTGGAATTTTGAAGGGGGTTGTTTATTTTTAAGAAAAAATATGAAAGAAATTTTTTGGGGGGGAACGAAGAGTTTCATTACGATACCCACTTCATCCTGATATTAAACGTATGAAAACATGTTCCCATTTCAGGGAAGCAAAATTTTTAATTACCAATTTTCTGTATTGCAAGGAAAAATAAATATTTTAAGTATTAACCTTACATCACACTGAAATTATTATCTCTGCCACCCTGAATTTTCTGGAAAAAAAAATTTTGTGACACACCAGTACAACTTCCCAGTCACTTTTCAGTAGCATAAATAACTGTGTAAGGGACCTGTCAGCACAGAGGGGATTTAGGCTTTAGGCTTTTAGGCCGGATGCTTCTGAGTTCCTGTGAAGGAAACTACTGTTCACAATGAAGATGGTGCAGTTAATAGCAAGACTGAAAGATCAGTCTCTTTCCCTTGAAATTCTGTGATAATCTTCATGCACGGGCTATTGGACAGGACCTTTAAGGAGTATTACAGTACATCACAATCAACTGAATAGACCTTTTGGCTACAAAAGATATTATAAAGGCAGTCTTACCGAATCCCTCATGATGGTGAGAAAAGTTCTTTTGAAGAGGATACAGAACTGGGTTAGGCAGCTGGCAGAGAAGCTGTGGCAGCCTTCTGTGGAGGAGGAATCCTGCGGAAACACATGAAAGAATAAACTTCTTTCTTTGCAGTATCTTGCTTAGTTTTCATTCACAAAACCCCACTCTCATCAGCTGAATGTGCCCAGAAACCTCCTCCACTGACTGAGGATTTAAATTCTCTTCCTCCCTCTCCAACCTCAAGCCATGCCTGTTAGTTGTGATATACAAAATACCTCTTCAGAGGGCCGGTGCCAGAGGAAGGGATTCAGCTCATTCTCACCACCAACATCTCTCTTGTAGTCTGTGTCACATATCCTCTCCCGTACTGCCCTTACCAGCCGGCCGTTCTGGTCTCCATATTCACCAGATGCTACTTCCATAACTACATAAACCAGAAGGCAAGTTACTGGTTTACACCACTGACTAGATACAAGGCTTCGTCTAAAACAGGGTCTAAATGCTTCATGCAAATTCATATGTATACACATGCAATTTAAATGTATCTGTCTATAAAGCTTCAGAGGGTTCTCTTAATCCTGGAAGCTCAACGAACCATTTTAGCAGAAAGAAAGTGAATATGTGATAGTTCTGGTAACCAAAAATGACAAAAGTCTATTTTTGTGGTCCTTACTGTTTCTTTGGAATTAAGAAACAACAACAAAAAACCCCTCAATGCTATTAGCTGTACAATACCACACTGCTATTGTTCAGGTAAAAAAAAAAAGAATGCTGGAGCCACTCTGAAAAGCCATTAAGATTAACTACTATGCAACACTAAACAGTACACTTTATCTTTCATTTCCTGGACCTGGACTTGTACCAGAGAGAAATATTCACTAGATTTTACCACTAGATGGCATTCAAATTACTTACAAAAAATCTGAACAATTTTATGTTGAATTTTGGTACATGTATGTACACAAGCATATGTACAAAACTATAAAACACACCATGGTCTCCATTACCCTGACGGTGCTAATCAAATGCAAAGTAAATTAAATGAACTACTGAAATTGTCCTTACCAAAATCTGCTGGATTATGGTAGGTTGGGCAATTCAAACCCAAATCTCTCAAGTAAGGGACTAGGTTTAATACCTTCCCACGATAAATGCATTGACCTTGACTTAAAACATAGAGCTGGAAAAAAAATGCAAAGAAGGGGGGGGGGGGGGGG
>Ga0065711_1002601_pt1 | contig 32698 bp, 15 predicted proteins | sample Hoacrofraction12_FD_59098 | JGI IMG/M metagenome (GOLD analysis project Ga0065711, IMG submission 59098) | Hoatzin crop microbial communities from Cojedes, Venezuela - Epithelial fraction 12 v2 (version 2) | ecosystem: Host-associated > Birds > Digestive system > Esophagus > Crop | place...
TTTTTTTTTTTTTTTTTTTTTTTTTTTTTTTTTTTTTTTTTTTTTTTTTTGAAAGGCAACACCAGGGGGCAATGCAGGAGGCGCCTGTGGCTGCCCAACGCCCAGGCCGGGAAGGTTTCACAACATAGCTCATGCTGCACGCATCGACTCGTATTTCTAGGGCTCTGGAACATTTTAAAGAAGCATTCAAATCTCTTTCCTGAAAGGCAATTTTTAGTGTTTCCAGACAGATCATATGATTTCCCCCCTCCCCCAACAGTAAATTACCAGTAATACAGTAATGCTAACAGCTCAGCATAAATCATAGAATGCTTTGGGTTTTCTTTCTAAATGTCATCTAGTCCAAGCCCCCAGCAGTGAGCAGGGACATCTTTAACTCAATCAGGGTGCTCCGAGCCCTGTCCAACCTGGCCTTGAGTGGTTCCAGGGATGAGGCATCCACCACCTCTCTGGGCAACCTACGCCAGTGTTTCACCACCCTCATTGTTAGAAATTTCTTCCTTACATCCGGTCTGAATCTACCCTCTTTCAGTTTAAAACCATTACCCCTTGTCCTATTCCAACAGGCCCTGCTAAAAAGTTGGGCTAGTCTAGCACTTCTGTGACTAGTCAGACTGATTGCTACACTTGAGAACTGGGTAAAAACAAAGTTGTAGTTCTTGAGTTTAACTATACTCCTAAATTCAAAAACCAAAGTATGTTCCTGTTTAAGAGTTACCCTGAACTGTCAGCCTTGGATTTTCTCTTCAATTTCTGTTTAATAGCATCATCAGTTAGAATGTGTCAGGCCATTATTCCACTTTCAAAAGTTCAGCTTTCAGACAAACCACCTACAGGCCCTAGTGCAAATACAATACTTCATTATTCTGTATAGTTTCATCAATACCTGTGAATGAACAGATATCCTGTTTGGTTTTATTTTAATTGCCAGCAGCTGATCTTCTAATACTCTCATTTATTAAGTTACTACTTTGCTGAGTTCACTGCATTACTAAGTATGAGATTCCATAATAAAATCTTGAAATTTTTAAAAGCTCCTCACAATTTTCACATTTTCAGAGTATTTCTCTCACAGTGTATGTCTAAAAACATCTGGCTGCTGAAATCTGTTTTAAGAACAAGACTGTGCACATCTCATTTAACGCAAGTTTGCTAGAACTGCTTTGAAACCTTTTCTCTCAAATATTTTGCTAGTAGGTGATTACAATACTACCACAGTAAGCACCACCCTTGCACTACTTTTTATCTTCCTGTTAAAACATCAGTAAAATCAGCAGGTTTGAATTAGCTAACTCAAACTATGTTTTGATTCAGAACCATAACTTCATTATTATTAACTTATATTAGCTCTCTGTTTTCTGTTACTAAAAACTATCACTATGCTTACCTTCACAATACTTCTACCCTCTCTTTAAAAAAAGGCCAATAATATCCTTATATGTTCTATGGACACATTCTAAAATAAGTCTTTGTTTTCAGCTGGGGCTGTCCCTTACCATGCTTGAGGCACATTTTAGATACGCGATAGAATAACTGTTCTGGCTATAAAAGCAAAGCTACTTACTGATTTCACCTCCCTAGGCAATACTTCTTCCTATTTTTACTTTCCAAAATTATTTCAGCTGATGCTCCTAATGACAGAAAATTGTTTCTTACCAGGTGGCAAGGAAACGCCAGGAAGATGTCTGCAAGTGGAGTGGAAGGGGCTCTAACAAGAGTGGACACAGTGTAGCATGAGTAGTAATGAAGGGGAAGAGGTTAATTCCTTCCATTGTCACTTGTTTTTGTAAGTTCATTCATTGTTTGGAAGGAGCCATTCAAGAATTATTTGAGGAACACATATAATGATCATTAAATGTTGCAAACTAAAGTTGTTTGGAAACTGAATGTTAGACAAAAAAAATTATGGAAGAAACCACACTGTATCAAGTAGGCTTAAATCTGCGGTGCCTGGATGACTGAAATAGCTGGATCCCACCATGATTTAGAGTGGATTGGCATCCCCATATTTAGATTTTTGTATAATAAAAGGACACTTAAATAAAGCCCCTCTCTGGGTTGTGTCCTTCAGACTCAATAGAGCATGAGGGGAACCAGCCGCCAGAATTACACAGACCATCTTTGATAATAAATCTTCAGCTGGAAAACCATTCAAAATGACACGGCTCTATTTGCTGAGGCTTTCCCCTGTGATAACTCCACACTGGCAATCTACCACAAATATTAATTACTAATTAGTGATGATACAGCCTCCCAACCACACACTACAGTAATTAAGTAAATGAAATTACAGGGCAGTTTAGGGGAGCAGGGAAAGGGAAAGCGAGTCCTCTGCATCACTTGCATGGCATTAGCCTCATCTGACTAGGGTCCATGTGAATCCTACAGCACTCTGCCCGAGGCTTGTGCATTATGCATTTACACCCTTCACATACAGCTGAGATTTTGCCTGAAGATGTCCATCTCCATCAGGATAAATTTCATCTTCATCACACACAGAGCCGCCTGTTTTTAGAGTGTTTTAGCAAACATTATTTATTCTTAGAGCCTGCAACATCAGTATATTCATTTGCTTTTAACATGCAAACACGTCCAGGCACAGCCCCACACAAAGGTACCCAGCAATAAAAAGCTGGAAACCAGCAGCAGAGAGCAAATGTCCCTGCTCCTGCCCAAGGAAATGCAACCCTGGACAGATCTTCTGAAAAATCCCACTTTCTCCACCACCTCCTCCTTTCCCAGATTCTCCCATTCAATCCCTGATAGAGATTTCACAATAATTACAAATCCCCAGCACACTAGAACCATTCAGACTAACAGGGTCTTATCAATACTGTGAATCCTACATATGTTCAGGTTCTCTTCAGAAAGATTCTTCCTTTCAAGTTTAGGTCGAGACTAACAGAAATAAGTGATGTGACCTTGATGAAAAACATCAACCACCCTTTGACTGAAAGGATCTCCTTAAAAACACCATTAGGGGAAGTTACACAAATACCAGGTAGTACAGCAAAACTGCTCGTGTTCTTTTTAACTTTTGTTTTTCACATTATTTCATTAAGAAAAAACCCGGAAATCAATAAAATAGTTCACTACTGATTATTCCATGAATGAGACACGTAAAAAGAGAAGGAGGAACACAGTATGCAGTGATATGTTCATTTTGATATTGATATAAACTTACATCAAACTAGAACAAAAAGGCCACACACACGCACCACAGCAATACACAATGGCTATGATATAACCATTATTACACCAAAAAAAAATTATTCCCCCTAAGCAGCAGTTTTAAATAAAGCTATGAAACAGATTTAATGGTGTACCCAACATGAAACACCACATTGCTTCATACTTTTCCCTAAAAAAAGTATTCAGACAAATCAATTCTTGTTTACATTCACAAATTGCTAATGCGCTATAGAGAATTCTCAGCAACCAGACTCTCTTGTAAGCACAAACCTGAAACAAGTGTGTGATGGTAACACTTTAAGTGCCTTAATTAGACTTAGCTATGCATTTAATTTAGACATAATACGACATGGTGTGTATTACATATCAAAGAAATTCTGAAGAAAATATCTCACTTATAGGTTTTCCCCATCCAGCCAGTTCATTCTTCTTCCTCAATGCTAAGGGAAAAAGGCAGGGTTTGCCGTGTGCTGTTCTGGGAATGAAAGGATAGCAAGGTTCATGCCTGTTTCGGTTTATCCAGCAAATACTTTTGATTGACTGACCCAGCACCTGACAGTCAGTGGAATGCAACAGCCTGCACCTCCATTGGCAAGATGGAAAAAAATAACTGGAAGACAATCTGGAGATTAGTTACTTCTGCAAGGTATTTAACTATTGCTCATATTCCAGACTTGAAGTCTGAGGTGTTTAGAAGAGTGACCAAGGAGAGTTCATTGTATTATTGGTTTGATCAGGTACCAAAAGCTTTATCACTTGAAATAAGGACCTAACAGTTACCAATTTAATAAAATGTTTTTATATAGCATTAAGATTTAAAACCTGGAGCTGAACCTGTTTGGCAAGTGAAAGATCCAACAGCCAGGCATGGTACCCTGGCTCCACCATTTACAATGAATAAGGAGCTTGAAAAACAGAAGAAAAATACCCCTTGTTTTTTTCAGCTTAAACGCCTAATATGCTTGCTTGGGTAATCCTCTCTCCCCTGCTAAGATACCTTGGCACTTTAAAAAAAAAAAAAAGGTGATGGAGCTAGTTCCCTGCTAGCAGGTTGTTGAGTCTCTCTAGTCCCTGAAACTCTGCAGAGCAGCATCCCCTACTCCTGCCCGGAGTGAGCCAGGAACACTGCAGGCTCTACCACCACCTCCACAAAGTGGAAGGGAGGTAAACAGACTGAGGAACAAGCCCATGCCTAGTAAGGGTTATGCAGGTATACAGGCTTGTGTTTGGAAGTCAGCGGGGGACGCCCAGATGCATTTAGTTTTCTCAATCTGTAATTGACAGATGGATTAAAATATTTTAAGTTTAAGACATAACCATTGCATAAATGTGGAAGAATTTCAATACCTATCAGACCTACCTGGGTGCTAGGACTAAGACCTACTGAATTCTGTAATTGAATCAGTCACAGGGTTTGGAAAAAGGAAATCCCAGATGTTAAACAGAGAACCTTCGGGTTCTAAGGAACCTGAAAAAGGTCTCCATATGATTAAAAATAAGTTGAAGTGGGAGCAAGCTGAAGTTTACACAGTGGTTTAATAGAAAGACTATTACAGAAACCTGTAATATAATTTCCTGTCCCACTGATGACTGCAAAACCACAGTAGGTAGCTGAAGCTGCTCCACTGTGTCTCCTGTAGCTCAAACCCACTTTCTGTAATCCAATGTAACTGTAATCTAATTGTACATAGGACAATTTACTGCAAAGAAGACAACCTGACCTGGACTGTGAGTGCCCAGCTTATGGAGTAGGAGGCACTGGAAGTCCTCCAGCTGAGGCGCCAGGCACCAGCAATGACCTACGTGCAAGCTGTCCTGGAGCACTGCCCATTGCCCTCATGCTCTGCCACACCACACCTAGGAGATGCCACCAAGGAACCAGACACCACGTGCAGCCTCAGTCCTTTGGGTGCTAATACAAGTGAAAATGTACAGGCTCTATTCTGAAGATGGAAACCCACTATGAAGTGTCCAGTTCAACACAAGGAAAGTGTTGAGAGAACTGAATATTCAACACAAAAGCAGACTGAGGACAATCAGCTTCCTGATGGAGCACAAGTGGCAACAGCCAAGGTCATTCAAGGGAAGGAACAGCTCAGAAACCTGATGAAGAAATGCTGAAAAAGAAATGGAAGAAGGAAAAGGCAACACAGGACTCAAAGAAGGCAACACCAGGCAATGTCTGGTCCTATAGCAGCTGGGAACATGGCTCATTAAAGCAAGGGAAAAATCCCCACCACATAAGAAGGACATGGATGTGTTGGAGTGGGCCCAGAGGAGGGCCACAAAGATGATCAGAGGGCTGGAGTACCTCTCCTAGAGGGCAGGCTGAGGGAGTTGGAGCTGTTCAGCCTGCAGAAGAGAAGGCTCCAGGGTGACCTTAGAGCAGCTTTCCAGTACCTGAAGGGGGCCTACAGGAAGGATGGAGAGGGACTTTTCACAAGGGTGTGTAGTGATAGGACAAGGGGGAATGGCTGTAAACTAATAGAGGGCAGATTTAGATTAGATATTAGGAAGGAATTCTTCACCATGAGGGTGGTGAGGCACTGGAACAGGTTGCCCAGAGAAGCTGTGGATGCCCCCTCCCTGGGAGCGTTCAGGGCCAGGTTGGATGGAGCTCTGAGCAACCTAGCCTCGCGGAAGGTGTCCCTGCTCATGGCAGGGGGGTTGGAACCAGATGATCTTTAAGGTCCCTTCCAATCCAAACCATTCTATGATTCTATGAAATTTGCTGAACAAAGGGAGAAAAAAAATGAGCACAAGCACTTATCCACAAATGTACGTCTAATCCCTAGACCTGTCCTTCAGAAGGACAAGAACTATTCACACCAGAATTTTGAAAAAGCTCAGAACTGTAGGATGAACTTATGTCACAGGATCTGAGAATCTCCCTCAGGTTTCACGTTCTCTCACAAACTGCAGATTCCTCTGTTAAAAAATCATGTTTAAAAAAAAAAAAAAAAAGATTGTTTTTTCAGCCAGAGTGGTAATTTAGCAGCAAATGGAAGGATTGTCACTCAGGTTACAAGTTCTGTCACTTATCTACAGAGAGAATTATGTTAAAAATTCAATAACATAACACACCTTGCACTTTCATTTAATGTAGACTATGACAATAACATCCACTCACTATTTTTTAACCATATACACCTAGGGGCTAGGAGCTGTTGACTACTACTGCTAAAGCTAGGCAATGTCCCTTAGACTATTTTTTCCAGGGAAAATGAACATTTGAAATGAGTCATTTCAAAACAATCAGATGCTTAAGTTGCCATTACATATGCTTGATTTTACTTCAGTCTGATAAGAGGAAAACAAAGATATTATGATGTACAAAAGCGATTCCAGTCAAGGTGACAGGAATCAATGCATTGTCATTTTCTGGGGTAATTCAGAAAATTGTAGATGGCAAGAAAATGTAAATGCATTTGATTCAAGGGAACACAATTTTAAAGCCTGAAGTTTTAGAAAACAGAATAAATAAATTGAGAATATTGGTCATAGTGATTGACAACTCCTTTATTCTGCTGTTCTTAGGCTTTTAGTATTTGGACATGCAACTAAGGAGTATCTTCCAGAAGTTCCGGCGGCTTTTTGGTACTTTGTTTTTTCTTCAGTATGTCTGCTGAAAATGTGAGGTTAAGAATCTATCACATCAATAAAATAGATATTAAAGCTGGACAAGTAGAAATTGGCAAGCAAGGCCAAAATAAGTCTGTTTCTCATGCCACTGAATTAAATTTTCAGCATAGGATGCATTCACATATTAAGGTTTAAGACCATCGCCATATAGTCAAATTTAGATCTGTAAGAACCATTTCTCATCCACAGAAAATTGAAATTAACAGCATAGTGTAAACCTTTATATACCAAGACGACAGACAGTTTCCTCATAGAGTCTTTTTACATTTTATTCCACAAATCTAAGCAGATCTTAATTTCTCAGCTTATCAGGAACAAACCAAATTTAGAAATCAATTTACACTCCAAGTAAGAAGTTAATTTTATGAATAAATTAAAAGCTACAAAAAATTTAGAAAAGTCTGCCATGAACATTTCCTTTGCCATTAGCAATGAGTACTTCTCCACTGGGAGCAAACAGCAGTGAATATTCTCCCCCAACAACCATAACGTGTATGAGAACTGAACATAGATAAACACAGTTCATTAAAGGAACCTAATGTGTAAATCTAGTTGCGAAAGACAACTTTGAAAGAAGTGGGATACCACCAGGAATCTCAGAAACAAAACACCATTTCTCATACGTCACGACAAAAGTTGCTCTTTACGGGTGCTAAGTCATGATCACCAGAAGTCCCAGCACAATCACACATACACAGATGAATTGTTTGACCAGATAAAGACAAAATGCCAAGACCTCAGACCCTCAAATATTGTCCTCCCTGAAATCAGTGATGCTGACAGTACAGGTAGGCTTTGCCTACAAAGGACCTGATCTGGCTCCATCAGAGGCCATCCTTCTCCCAGACCACTACTGATACTGTATTTTTACAACAGTGGGGAACGGCTCATCACACATCAGAACCTCTGACCGCATCTACCCCCACACAAATGCCCCTTGAAGTTTCTCATCCCAGTAAATATACACTGCTGACCAGATTTTCAACCATGTGCAACAACGGGAAGGTCCCCTCTGGAGATAGCCTCTGATGCTATCTAGTCAAACCTTGGAGTTATGACAGAGCAGACACTCCTTGGTAGACACTGCAGAGTGTGTTCCCAGTGTAGTGAGTCCAGGCTACTGGCTCAAGAAAAAGTGAACTTAGCTAAACCTCCTACTATTCCAAAAACTGTGATGTTGGCCGCCCTAAATATTCTGACCCCAAGCACTGATTTTCAATCTGCTGCATAAGCAGCTTGCTCCTCCCTGTATAGCATATTTATATTTTACCCCAAGCAATGAGACACAGTGTTGAAATCATGCCACAGTGATCAACTAAACAAAGCAGTGAGGTGGATTAATAAACAGATTACTCTAGAATTACATTAAGAGTTCACCATGAGCTCTCTCCTGTGTGTATTTAAGAATAAACTCTTTTTACGTATTTCTGTTAGGAATTTCCACTGCTGATGCATGCTATACACATACTGAGAGACACATCAGCAACATTAATTGTGCAGGTTGTCTGAAGATCTTGGAGGGGGCAAGGGAAGAGGGGAACCAGATTCCCCAAAACAAAAAATACACATTTTCAGCAAAGCATCTGGTAAGAGAGTCTGATGTGAAATTTCCCACTACTCAGAAGTAGCTGGTGTCCAGCAATAACTGTAAAAGTAAACTGAAAAGTACCTTTTACTACAGAAGTTCTAATCTGGTCTAATTTATTTCTTGTTCACACACTCCTGATTATCTTTTGAAGCTTCAGAGGACCACCAGTATTTTCATGGCTAATTTCATTCTGGCAGTTTGAATCAGAAGAGGAAAGAATACTTCTCTTTTGTTAAAAATCAAAACACATCTCACATCTCTAGTGACAGCAGAGTTCAGTGCTCTTCCATAACTGAGATTCCAAAATTTACTGAAAAGTGATGACACAAACACACAAGATAAAGCCACTCCACAATGCCTAGGGATTCAGCTTGACAGTTTCAAAACACTGACTCTGTAAAAGCGTGGCTGGAAATTGCAGTATGACTGAAGCTCAAGTGCAAGAGGCACAGGCTGCTGGTAGAGACGAACCCTGAAGGATGGAACAGAGAAACTAATTAGGCTTCTTATTCCATCAGAGCTAATCCTGTTTAGTGTAGCTTCAGCAATAAATATTGATGCTGTACCTTTATCATCCTTTGAAAGCTGTATCCCCACTTAATATCACAGTGCTAAACACAATACTGTTCTGCTTTCATCTAAATTGTCCATCCTTCAAAACAAATCTCAGCAATGCCTCCCAATTTGTTTCTTATCTTTATCCTCTCCGCCTACATCAACATTTTCAGCATACTTGTAGAAAATCTTCTGCTTTGGCCAATCTGTTCTAAATGCACAGTTATTGCATGTCTTTGTGCTCAAAAGTGAGGCAGTGTTTGTGGAGTTAAGGCTTATTTTTGTGGTACACCCTAATCATACAACCCTGGAAAATCAGAACACACACGACTGATTGTGTTTTCCCTATAGCAAACTGTGTGACCTTTCCATTGGTATCCTCCCGCTCTTTCTGTATATTTCAGAAATTGTGTAAGAACAGGAAAACCAAGAGTTGATGAAGAGAGAGTGGGATATGAATGAGTATCTCAGTAGTCAAAGAGCAGAAGGAAGGCTTGCCACCACTCAGCTCGGAAGATAAATGAGACAGGAGGGAAGGGAAAGGCTAAATATGGAGAAAGCACAGCTGCCAAGAAAGGAACTACAGAGAATAGGAAGAAGGCCATGGAAATACCTATTTCAGGATACCTACATTTAGGAGGGACAGGTGGCATAAGTCACTGGAATCGCAGACCCTGTTAAGCTTTCACCTGGCTCAGGAGTTAACAGCCAAACACCATCTGCTTTTCAAACTCTTCTTGGAGAGTATTGGTCATTCAGAGATTTATCTTCTGAATGAAAACAATAAATATAAAACCTTCCTCCAATGAACTGTGAAAAGCAGGGAAAATTTCTACTAGGACCAGAAGAAATGGTTGCTTCTTCTTTAGAAAAGAGTAGTAGTTCCCTTTCCATCAGGCACATTCTGGCCCAAGTCTGTGTTTGGTAAGTAAGCAGCCTCGACGCACACTAGTCATGAAGGACGCACCTCACCCTGATGCAGCATATCCAAGCAACAGTCTTAACGATTCCAACAGCATGAAGAAAAATCAAACAGAATAGTGAAACGATGCTTTCTGCAGGTTTAAAAAGCTCCAGCCACTCCATATTGAAATGTGATGGTTTGCAGTCACGCCCTGGTGTTAGCTACAGCTTGGGCAGCGAAGGCTCAAGGCACTTATGGGTAGGCTTTGCCTTGCAAGGTGATGGCATCAACTGAGCATTGTGCCATTGGCCTTCAATGCGCGCAGCAGTAGCTCACAAATGTAAACATGTGCATCCGTTTCCCCCATCCGCCTCCTCCCCTGCGAGCAGTGACACACTGTACCAGTCAATAGCAGGTGGATGTGGACAGGGCGACTGTAACCACAGAGAATATCACCTTTACAAGGTGAAGATATAGGTAGATTGTCACCAGCCATTGCTGGAACAACAAGTGAGACTCCAAACTTTGCTTAATCCTAAATCACTTGGGCTACTCTGTCTTTATGGCTACTGAGTTGGTCCTCTAGAAGATATGGGTCTATATGAGCTTAAGCCATAAAACTTGGTGTGTGCTATAAAACCACAGCTAGACTGTTGAACGCCATAAAAATAATTTGTATAACATAGTAAAAATATTAACATAGTCAAAATTTAAAACCGACCTCAGCATTTAGTTGTAGATACATCTTCTAGTCCTGAGGCAATCTATCAAGCATTTTGTATGTCAGGAAGGTATCCTAATTTACCCTCAAAAGTGATTTCAATTATATTTCCCCCTGCTTCCTTACAGAGCTGCTCTTTGCAATTCTGGGAGAATAGAGGGGCCAATCTGGTTTAACTTGCTTTTTCAACAATCTTTACCGTATCCTTCACCAAGGAAATGGATTAGCTACGAGGCTGTCATACACTTTCATATGGTAGGAAGGCAAATATACACTCAGAAAGTAAAGGGTGGGAGTCTGAATATATTCTCTGCAAAAATGATAAACCTTTTGGATGTCATTTTCTATAGTACTTAAGAAAATTCACATTATAAATTAATATACTGGGCTAATATGCAAAATATGAGTTAGAAAAACCTGAATAAGTCATCTTCCAAGATTTAGCAATCTGGCTTGAGTGTAAACACATGAAAATCATTCATTTCAGAATGGAAGGGGGAGATTATATGGATATCAGAAGAGCAAAAAAACTGCAACATAGAAGGTAATAATCAAATTAATCTTTCTAAGTAAAATCTCAGGCAAAAAATTTATAACATAAATTAGTTCCACTGAAACTGGAATTTTATTCCAGAGATTAGTTTAACCACAATATTTTGAAACCCCCAAAATATATAAAACAGATCAAAGTGGCATACAGCAAAAAATGTAGCTTTTTAAAAATAAAAGCTTATTGTAAAACTTGCTTTTCTTGTAAGTGTCTATAATATTCATTTACAAGAGCACATGTTGATTATCAGTCTCTCCTTTAAAAATGGCTTCATTTTAGATACCTGTTTACTTGTTAATCCTGCATTTGGAATACATTAGGAAAACTATAACAACATTGAAATTCTGTAACTAACATGTTTAAACACTAGAATACATAAATAAAGCAAAGCAACAGAGTTGTGATGGTATTACTGATTCTAGCAAAGAACACACCCATCAGCATCTAGCATAAACAAAACCATCCCGATTCTACCATCATCCTTATTCTAAGCAAATTCTCAAACCAAAGCCACTCCACACCCAGAAGAAAACTGCTAGAACACAAAATGACTAAAAAAAGGCATTACAGCAGACTTGTCTATACAGGGGGTTACCTTTTTTCCTTTCTTTTTCCTGTGAGCTGGTTTAGCATTTTTCTCCTTTGCTTCCTCACTCATTTTTCAGCAGGTAAATATACAGGGGAAGGGGGATAAGAGAGATCACTGCTTGTATTCCAACATGCAAAGCCACTGCAAATATTCACAGCGCTGAAACCAAAGTCCATCTGCTGACGTTTCTCAGACAAGTAACAGAATAACTGCTGTTCAAAGCCAGTCTCTGCTCCTCCCGCACAGCCTTGAATTGCTCATAGCCTTGCTCCCTTTTCCTCCGTGAGAAACTGGGTGTTCTCACATCAGTCCGATGCCTCTAAAGAAAAGAAAAACCATTTTCTTCTCTCATTCTTAACTAGTCTTTACTCCTGAGATAAGATCTTGTCAATGCTTTCCAGCTTGGTCATCCACAGTGCTTCCAGTCTCTTAAACAGGGTTGATGAGCCACACAGAAATTAGCTGCAGCCGGCTGACGGGTCTGAGAAGCGTTCACCAGTGGATGATTTGCCGTTTCTTGCAGACGCAGAAAGTGAGCCTGAATTGCTCTGATTGCCGGTCGCGTACAATACCGGCATGTGTTGAATGCATCAGGGCATACCAGAAAAGGAAGCCTCCAAGAGTGATAAAAGATCAGGTTACTGGATCTGAAAGCCACTCCCCAGGCAGATCCAAACAATAAAAGGCACAACACGCTGCTGAAGAAATTGCTAGATGAGATGTTTATGTTTCCAACAGCTTCAAATCCCCAACAAAAGGACCTGCAAATTGCCTCTCTGAACAATAAGCTTTACAATATTAATTACTCATCTCATAAAAGCAGCAACAATATTTCAGCAAAACACCTATTTACAACTATCCCTGCCTGTAAGAGCTTGCTCCTCCCTTGCACGCCCGTTCCTATGACAGGATTTGTACAGTCTCCTTACTAACGCAGCTCTCTTTCACAGAAGCGTTACGTGCCTCGTGTGTGTGCACGACTGGCAGGTTACCGATCAGGTTTCCACATGCTGTGACCTCCTCCACAGAATACTTTGGCTACTTCCCTACAAGTCTCATGGAAAAAAAAAAAATATCAGGAGAGGTCAGAGACTTCATTGCAATAATTGTCTCCCCTCCGTGCCCATTGAGATATGTTAGACACAACCCACACACTACCAACACTCATGACAGCAGTCATTGAAGACGTGTCCAAATTACGTCATTATCACATGTAAGACTATGCACCCCTCCTTAGGTACACCCACGGATTCCTGTACTGACCTTTCTTCTTCGGATCTTTCCCCTCCCACCAAGCTAGCTGGGGAGGGTGGAACAGGTATGGGACATCATGCGATAGCCCCATCCACTGCACTCCTACTGCAGACCTGATTTAGCAAAACACTAATTTGCCCATTTCTAAGGACTCCAGTCACATCAGAGGTGTCAAGTGACAATGAACGGTTTTGTTGGGGATGGCGGGGTGTTTTGGGGGGTTTTGGGGTTTTTTTTGTTTTGTTTTGGTTTGTTTTGTTTTGTTTTAACAAGCAACCTCCAATTAATACATGGTTTGTTTGGGAGGGGTGTTGAAGTCAGTATCAGGATCCTCTGCCTCCCATCATTTCACATTTTCCTTCAATCTCCTTTCAGTAGTGTTTCACTCATGACAACCAACACGCATACCACAGACTAAGAAAAGACGACGGTTTAATGCACTGGTTCATAATGCTGTTTGCCTCAAAGCTTTCTCCTTGCATCATTCTCTATAAATGAATTTCAGTGAGCAGCCACAACAGCACCCTCACACGGAGGCTGTTTTCTGTGCATTGGCAACAAGTCCTGGTGCTCACTGTCTTCACATGCCGGAAGCAAAGAGGCACCATCTGGACGGTGGCTCCAAATCAGGGAGATAATTCACAACAGCCTGGTAAGGTTGATATTATGAGGAGATATACCTCATCAGGTGCAGAGTTTAAATAATTATCAAGAGACTACTGATAAAATTTACCTCAAATCTTCCCTTAATTCATTGGCATGCAATAAAATTTATACTTATAAAGCAGTACTTTTGTACAAAAACACTGTTGATAATGGACAAACCCAGGAATGTAATTTTCACAGGCAGTTTGCTTTTAATGGCTGTCTCGGAGAAAGAAACAGAACCCCAGTCTTTCCCAATTTCTCACTTTTTATAGATGTTATGTTATAAACTAAAGTGCTCTCTGCTGGTTAACAGTGGATAAAACAATGCTTAAACACTCAAAATACCATCCTATCCTGACGCATGTGCAAAGCAAATCTTCCTTCAAGACTGTTTTTTACCACACCTGCATTCCCCTGGACAACACATTATTTTCTGAAATAGAGTCCAAGTAGGTAGAATTCAAGTACAAGTGAAGTATGGCTTCTGAAAACAAGTTAAGGCTTTGATACATCAAATTGGTTAGCTAAAAGAAAGCCTCTGTAATTGACGGCATGCTTAGCAAATTGTATGCACACAAAGTAATTTTGTATTACTGTTTAAATGAAAAGGTCATAAAGAACAGTCACATTTCTTCAGGAATAAAACTGAAAAAACCCCGTTCTTTCCAGAGCAAGCTGTCAAGAAGCTGAGACATTCAAACCGTTCACTGAGCTCCAGCGTGCAGACGGAGGAACCTCAGAGGTTCCCACTGAACTTAGGTTATTGAGCTGTGTGCCTCCGAGTCCAGCCCGTGAGATGGAAGCTGTGTTTATTTGGTTTTAGAACTCATGCCCTGTTCCTAACTCACAGAGCACATAATTATTTCTGAAGCATCAATACCTTCAGTGCTTACTTATTTCAGAAGCCTTTTAATTTTTCCTGTTTTCTCTCTCATTTTCACAAAAATGAGTAATCTCCCAAGCACTAGTATATTTAGAACATGAAGGAAAAATCCAGATAAGCAATAGAAGAATTTTATAGTCACAAGATGCTCTGAGAGGTAGGAAAAGATCTCACACTCCTCTCCCCCTACATTGCTCAGCTAACCATAGCAACCCTGCTGAAAAGAAATGTAATGAATCTATCTTCTGTCATTTGAAGCAATCACTCATATGTCAACGTTTACACCCTTTTCTGAGGTTTTTTTTTTCTTTTCCTCTTTACCTCAAGAAATTTGCCAAGTTCTTTTACTCCAGGTGAAGCCGCTATAACAGAAGGAGAAGCTAAGTGCATGCAAGACTGCTTAACAAATAAACAAGAGATTTCTTAGGAAAGGCTTTTAGACAAAAAAGAATTCGTCAAATCATGCCTTTCAACCTTATTCTCTGCAGAGCACACAAAAATTATCTTTGATATTATAACTACAATCAAGTGACTGCAACATCAGTCCATCTCTAAATTATACTAAAGAAACTATTCGAACTAACCTTCCACTCCCAAGCTTTTAGCATACTCCGTGTAACTTTGTGTATTGAAATACCGAAGGTGACTGAACCAAAGGGAGAAAAGTTGAACAAGACTGCCTGAAAAAATTAAGATTTTCAAACATCTAAGAAAAAAGTCTCTCATACATATTGAAGTGCTGCACTGAACACCAAAACTTGAATAAAAAAACATTATTTTTTTTAAAGCAATAGAAATCAAGGAAGATTTAAACTACTAGAAGTGAGTTCCAAGTTAAAAAAAGCAAACATAACTAAGATCGAGCAATACCGATGCAGAACTACCTTAAAATATTCTAAGAAAGCATTGGCATTCAGAAAGAATCTATGCTTAAACATACTGCAACAATGCTATGATCAAGGGAGCAGTCTGATAAACTACAAATTAAAGTTACTACCTACCGTCTAAATAGTTCTTGCTCACAGAAGCATTTTCTTTTTTAAATGCTTACAACAGGTATTTATTTGTGGAAGCACATATACGTATTTGCCTATGTTTTGAAAAGCTGCTGCAAAGGAACAACGAGCAGAAGTGTAACAGTTTGTAATTGCATAGCTCCTTGAAAAACTGAAATACTACCATACTTTAAAGTCTTCAGATTATTGACGAGAGCACACACACTGCTCCCTGTAACTTACTGCTTAATTACAGTAGTGTCTAGAAGTGAACTTTCACAACCTCGTTGATACATATCAGTTCTAGGACAGTTCTATTTTTAAATCAAAATAACTCGCATAAGAGGACAAGAGGATAGGCCAAGTTCTGTCTATCAGGACAGTTCTATTTATAAATTAGGGTGGCTTGCATGCAAGAAGCAATGGATATGCAGCTTGTTATTGGTAACCTGTTTTGTAACTGTGTGCGAGGGGTTTTGAAAAGAAAAGCTATGATAGTTACTTGCTTTATCAACACAACATCCAAATCCAAATAGCTCAACAACTTCAAAGTCTAACTAAAGGACTACGAATGTGGAGAAAGCAAGGCAGACAAAAACCCAGCTTGCTCTTTATATGCGTAGAACTCCACAAGCTTAATTCAACAAAAGCTTGTGGCATTCAACTTTTACTGCAAGACCACTTTGCAGATTGACCGCTTAGCGCCTCCTCTTGCACATCAAGCAATATTCTATGTTACGATAAGCCAAAATTCAGGGTTAAATCAAGTATTACCTAGGCAGGAATGGAATATGTGCTGAGAGAGTGGAAGGCAAATTAACTCTGAACCTTTCTCTAACAAAATTAAACCCAGGTAAACGTCATACCTCTTAAGTACAATGTGTATTTTCCTTTCAAATATGAAAGGAAGCATTTTGTGAAGACATTAAAAGCTAAGGGAAAAAACAGTCTTGAGGTCAGTCTCGATCTTTTTCAAATTCCATAATTTGAGCAAAATACCAGTTTAAAAAAAATAGGCAATTCAAGTACTGCTATTACTGACTTCATTAACTTCTATTAGGCTTCTAACACAGCCTGTTTACCAGACTGCTCTTGTTTGTAAAGGTGCATGTGTGCAGAGCTACATTATCCCATGCCAACAGAAAAACAACCCAAAACCTACTTATCTTCAGGTTATGACTGTAAGAATAAAATGTTTTGTTACTACTTAATAACCATGCCTGGTTACTGGCATAGTTCACTACAGACTCAAGTAGCAACCTGCAGATTTTTGGGGCTTAAAAATCACATGCTATAGGCTAGCATTGCCCACTTGGTCTCCCTCCTCCTTTTAAATAGAGATGCATCACCAATTCAGACCTAGAACTATCTTCTAGGGTAGAAGCAGCAGTCAGCTAAAGCTGTAAGAAAGAAGAGCCTTCTGAATAAACCCAAGACAAACAGAGCTGCAAACTCTCCTGCACTATCATGAAAGAAGTTACTACAACTCCTTCAGGAGGACAAATACCTTCATTGAAAAAAAAAATTTATTCTGATCTTAGAAAGGCTAACTGAGAAGAAAATAGAAGCAAAGACAAGGCAACCAAGGTTTTAACTCAGGTTACCAAGTTCAATTTAATTTTTTTCTTGAAGTCCAGGGCTGAACATGAGATGCTAACATGAATCAAAACCAAGCTGTCTCATCTTCATGATTACTTTAACATATGTTAGCTAACTGAATTTAGGAGCCTTGAGGACAAACATATCCCTTGAGGATGGAACTGAAGGGAGTCTGGGAGTGAAGCCCAGAGCGGCTGGGAAGTTTCTCTGAGGGAGAGAGAAAGCTAAGAGATTAAATTCCTTCCCTCGCTCCCTGAAGGAGGCAAATTAGCTTGCCTTGAAATATCCCTCAGCAACTGAAGTTTATAAGAATTCCAGTTCATTAACAAGGGGGTAACAAACCAAAAATTAGGTAAGGAACAAGGAGTCATAGCACAAAAATCCTACAAAAATTTTTAGCCAGTACAAAGTTAATTCTCTGCCAACTGTGTTTGAAAATAGTTACACAAAGAGATTATACTTTATATCCAAGCTCTATAAATTCCTATTTACCTGCTATGAGATATTTCATGACGATTTCTGGTTTTGATTTCATTCCTTTCATATTTTGCGAGACACTTTTTTTTTTCCTGCTATTTTACAGAAGTTCTTTTAAGATTCAACCTAGAAAAGCAGACCATTTTACTAAGCTAAGATAGCAGGTTTTATACTAAGCACACATACTGCTGTCAGTAACATCTTGTAGAATAAGTATGGGAGTGAGAGCAGCCCATTTTGGACAAAATTCCACAGGACCAGAGTGTGAGGCAAAGAAGATCCACCCTACAAAGCAGTATTTCAGACTATGTATTCCAAGGTCCCTCTATGCCAGAAACCATGGCAGGATTTGGAAGGTTGCCTGCCAGCACAAGGTGCTTCCCAGCGTGCAGTGTCTGCCCACGTTTACGTTTAGGATACAAGAGGACGCAAACCAGCCCTGGGGCTGCCTCTCCCCAGGCTAGTTGTCAGCAGGCTGGGTAGCAGCCCCACGGCCAGAGGCAGGCGTGGGTCACCTTCCAGTGGTGCTTCCTCTCCTTCACAGCGAGCCAGCAGGCAGGCTGGTCAGGTCTTCCATCATTAGTGGAGTTCACCAGCTTGGTTATCAAACAGCGGTGCCCCAGAGCAGCCCATCTCTGTGGTTGGTGTATATTAAATCCAGCCTGATGTCAACCCCATTAAGACAAGTATGTAAGACAACAGCAGGTAAGGGACAGATGAAGGAAATCCGTACAGAGGTGCATGTGCAGCCTCTTTATTCCCCCAAATAATGCTTATTTAGACAATCGCAGAAAAAAAGGACAGTATCTTCATAAGCCAGGATAATCGTATAAGCCTTCATGAGAGATTATTCACAACCCTACAAATTCACTGAACTAGTAAGTGCTGAACAACCCAAATTTAGCTTTGATTCTGAGGCCTCAGGCTGCAAGTTGTTTTAAGACAAACATTCATCTGAATTTTGCTGGTGACATCACAGCAGCAGCAGAAAGAAAGCTTCTTCAGACGTTGGGAAAAAAGTTACTTTGGAGAAACTCTGCTTTGGGACCACATTTGGAGCATAACACCACAATAAGAGTCTCTAGTAGCTCTTCTCCCTAATTAGGGAGAAAAATGTTCTTTGTGACATTTTAGTTAGGCGACAATTTCTTTATTGCTTACCTTTTATTTTAAACCATATTATCATATGTACCCACCGTAAGCACCATTTTAAAACCACAAGAAAAAAGTTAACTGAAAAATGTGTAACATTCAAAATTAAAGTTTCAACGGAGGCATATAAAAAACAATTATTATTTCTAGTCTCCTCAGTATTATGCCTGACAGTGCCTTAAGGGTGTACAGGAGCCGATGTTTCAGTTTTTAACAGCCATCTGCCCAAGTGCCTTTTCAAGAAGAAAATCCCCAAATTCAATATCCAGATGAGATCTAGTCTATACCGTAACAGTTATCGTAACTTTATCTGTATAAATCTCTTTCTATTTGTATACAGATGGCTATACTACAGTATAGTCCTGAGGCTAATCAGCTTATATGAGCATCAAATTAGAATTTTTCCCCTCCAGAGGGGAAATTTTCCTTGAAACTTTTCAGTTATTTTGCAATTTTGACAAAAATGTCACCAAGGAAAAAGGTCTGGTGTCGGGGGAAAAATGGGGAGGGATTGTTCCCACTCCTCCCTCTCATACGATAACGAGAAAGTGTTGCAAAATAAGGCTATTTTCATGGTAAACAAACGATTGGTTTGTGGTTTGTTTTGGGGGAGTGGGGCTGTTTGGTTGGTTGCTTTGGGGGTTTTTTTTGGTTGATTGGTTGGGTTTTTTAAGTCTCCAACAACAAAAGCAATAAATTTTTTGCCTAGCTACAACACAGACAAAGCAGGTGAAATGACGGCCATAAGCATTTCACAGAGCACCAAATGATAAGCCACATCCTATTAACATTCAAGGCTGTATGCTGACCATGATTAGATTTCTCTCATTAGAAGATATGTGGCTGGGAATAAATTCACAGATAATGGAGAGGCAAGGGAGACTAGACTGGAGAGAGCATTTAAGAGGTCAAACAGGAAAATGCATTAAATTTGATCATTCAGTAGTATAAGAAGAGAAGGACACTGCTATATATATTTTCTCTCTGTCACTGTTTCCAGAACTTGAAGTGTCTCGGAGACTTTCAGCATCTAATAGCAACAAATGTTTTTTGCTTTGATGTGATTTTTTTTTTTTTTTTTTAAATCTCATGTAAGCAGTAGTAGTTGGAGTTTCATCTCTTCCCAACATGACAATGTGTACTGCATCTACCAGAAAGGTTTTTCTTTACAAAGCCCAGCAATTTAAGAACAAGCATCATCAGACTAATTTTAAGCTGCTCTAGGTCAGTGCCTGTTGACTAAAAATGTTCACTTCCATCTGCAATTAAGAAAGCAAGTTGCATACAGCTCAAAAGGAACAACTTTCATCTATAAAGGTCTGTCAAATATTTGCTTCAACAGAACACAATCAAAATGAAGAGTTTCTACAATCTGTTGACCTATAACACCATAATAATGTAGAGCATTATGCCTCAAACTCATTATGAAGATTTAAAACAAACACCACATGTAAATTTGATTTTCCAATGTCTATAGAACTTCCAAGAAACTTTTCAAATCCGGAATTACATGAAAGATACTCCATTAAAATGTACAAATAAAAAAAAAACCACGGACAAGCACCAGCTAAAACTGCCTTTCTTTTAAGCTCAGGATAAGAAAAAAGCTCACAGAAACATCAGCAAAGTACTGGAGGGGCACGCACGTGACTGTACTCTTGTTCAGTTTCTGCAATCACAAATCTGATCAGTCATGCAGAATATGGATTTTCAATTTTAGCCAAGGGCCACTTTGAGTTTCTGGGTTGTTATTACATTAGAATAGCTTTAAAAGCAAGGGAGATTTTCAGCTTCTTATAAAATGAGCAGAAAAAGCTTCATAATTAAGTAATAAATTCATGAAGTCTCATAATTGATGCTATGGCAACTGGAAACAACACTTGACATTAAATATAAAACACAACCGGATATAGCAGAAGGTATTAAAAGTGTCAAACTTCCAGCTTCGTGCAAGTTGTAGACTCCAAAACTGCGCTCTCCTATTTAACATAGTTCAAGATTATCTTTACTGAAATCACTGAGGTGTGTATACAAGTTACACTCAAAAAATACAGTATTTTCGTTCAACGTAAAAAATATTCTCATACTTTATATCCAAGACCCTGAAACTCGAGAGTAGTTTTATTTTATCATTATACAAGATTGAAACAAAACTTTCTGGAGGAAGCCCGTTTCTTTCATTCTCACCATCCAACTGTATTTTAATTGACAAGAAATTCATTTTCCTCAATTCATGACTGTTCTGCCCATGATGGTAACTGGTAAGTGATATCTCTGTCTTTATCCTGATCCGCAAACTTTTTCATCTTAGTTTTGCCCCTTATCCTGTTGAGGAGGGGGAGAGAGAGTGGCTGGGTGGACATCTGGCTGCCAGTCAAGGTCAACCCACCACATCAGAGAACATCAACCTACAACAATCACTGCTGTCTGGAACCACTGCACAGACCTCATCATAAAAAACGGTTCTCTAAGCTGCAATACTATGCTCTTTAGAGGTGCACTTGAGGAAGAAGGACTGACATTCATTTAGTTTCTATGATTAAAATTTCAGATTTTGTAAATTAGGAAGTCCTAAGGAAATAAAACAAAAAAGGCCCTTTGTATTTGGAAGGATTCAAAAGTTTAAAGGAAAAGAGTCAGTAAAAGGTGACTATCACCAAAATGTACTCTTTATTCCAAATATATTTTCTTGTTCCTCTCATCAGCTGGAAGGTGAGTAGGAGAAAGAAGCCACCATTTAAATAGCTAAAACTCAAGATAGACTTTGTCATTACAGCACATAAATCTTACATATGCAAAGCAATACTTTGGGTGCACTTAAGGTCTGGAGTTCCACATCTGCCGTTCTTACAGCAGTACTGCAGAAATGTTTATCTTAAGTGAACATAAGCAGCAGAAAAGGAAAACAACTTTGTGTTTCTGAAGCTACGAACCAGACTGCACAGAACACAACAGAACGATCTGTAGTGCTTCACATCTTGCAAATGTTGCAGTTATGACATGAGTTACACAGCTGAAAGGGTCAGTGCATACGATAGTTTTGCCAAGCTGTTGGAAAGGAGAAGTCTACCTGTCCTGCACTTTTAGGGTACAACCTTCTCTCATCCAGAAATGCTCACTTTCAAGTACTCCAATAACTTGATGAATACGGACCTGAAGAGCTGTTCAGGAATAGAAACCATACAGCATGAGGTTGCAGAGGAAGGTCCCCGGGGGAAAAGGAGTTCTGTGTTAAATTTCCTCTTACGCTGCCTACACAAAACAAATAACCCCTGTTGCTGCTGAACAGGTCTTTGTAAATTTTTGGGCTATTTGTCATTTTAGATTAATCTGTAAGGTTACAAACATGAAAAGTATAGTAAATCTGATATAGAGAAAGAATTAAAAAAATATAAATGAGCACCACAGGATTCAAAGAACCTCGTAAATGATACCAGCGAATTAAAAAAACCCATGAAAGCATGCTCCCTGGATCAAGTCCAGTAGTTATAATTCGGATGTCTCCAGAATAAAATGAGGCGGATATAGTTTATTTAAAAACTTTTAATACCTTTCAAGATATTGTATTATTTAAGTGGCAGCGATCAAAACTGACATTGAGTAATATTGATGCATTACTGGTTTACACATGCGAAAACCTCACTGCTGGGACTCCAAACTTTATGCAGACTCTGAAAAGATTCCAGCACTCCTTTTAGAAAATACACAAATGGGTATAGTACCCTAGCCAAAATTTAAGGTAGAAAAAGATCATTAGAACCAGTTCTTACAATCCCATTGTCAAGCCATTGTCCTATTAAAGGATGATTAACTCCAGTTTCAAAAGATTTTCAGGGTTAAAGAAAACTTGACTATTTGTGCTGTAAATGTCAGGTAACTAGATGCTTAGTAGATACAGAAAAGCTTGCACTCACCAAAGCACAAAGAGCTGTCAAAGCAGACCCCGTCTGGTCAGGAGTTTCCACTTCAGAGCACTGTTCATTTCCCCAAATGCAATCCATTGTTGCATTCTTATTCAACTGAACATATTCTTTTTCCTAGCGCTCTAAACTGTATTTTACTTTACCGTACAAAATTTTTACTCAAATACTCTCCAGTGCTCACCAGTTACCCAAGGGATATGCACAGGAAGCTCTCTTGGGAATTTTCTGCAGTGCCATTCCTAAATCAAACAGAAACACTCGTCCAGTGAAAACTTTGCTGCATTTGGCAACATTGAGTACATTCTTTTAGGCCGTACATTTCTTATTCACACATTTGTTTAACTGCATGGCGTTTGTTAGCGTCCTACGATGTGGCTTTTGGTGCTTATAAGCACTAGTCAAACACACTTCAGGCCTTTTTTTGTTGCATTTTTCATTGCGAGGTTTTGTTTGTTTATCCAGACATTGTTCTTGAGTCTGTAGCTACTTCCTCTCTTTTCAGGCTCCTGTTAGCATTCTCAGTCATTGCACTGGTCTAAGAGTATCTGTTGGAAGAACAGAGGCTTTTCCAAGATGAAGAAAGAAAAGTCAACAGGAGGACAACATGCATCAGCTAAGCCCTTCAGTGTGCCAGTGGAAGTCAAAGGTGTGCTAAAGAAGTATATGACTGAAAAAGCACAAGAGCCACTAGCTCCCAGATAATGTGAGGAAACTGACTGGAGAGGCAAGCAAGAAGCTGAAAGGCTCTTTCCTTCTCACCGTCTCAGGATCCTTAGCTCCCCCTGCCCCCAAGGGCTTTCCACCAACTTGTTTCCATACAGAGAGCTGCTAACATAAGCATCGTGGCCTGCACCTCCTGAGTCATACCAAGAGGGATTCAAGCATAGAATATTCTGAAAGATCTGCTCCTCTGGCCTTCAAATAGCATTTTTCCATCATATTTAGTATCATTTTCCATGCTAAAAGTCACAAAGGTGTCTAGAGCAAGTGTGAGTATAATTTGCAGCTTTCTATCCAAAACTTTTAAAAAATCTGTAATTCACAGATGCAAGTAATCTATATGATGGCACAAATGAAAACACTGGCATTGGTTTAAACACCACTAGTGCAGATTGAGTTTGCAAAACCAGAACAGTCAAACTGTTAACCTTCAGGGCTACCCAGTCTTCCTTTGTTAATTCAAATCGCTGTGCTCACTTTCCACTATTATTATAAATGGCCTCCTCCTTTCAGGATGTTTAGCTTCGCAAGTTAAAAACACCACTTTTGGTCAACTTTCAGTTTCAGGTATAATTTCCTCAAAACAAACACTGCTTTGCTAAAACTTTAAATATGGAAAATTAGCATGAAGTTTTTCAAGCTCAGAATAGGTCACCTGTAGCCTTGAAAGCATCTTAGAAAATCTCTCTTTTCATCCTTCAACAACTGAAACTGCCACACAGCATCAAAGGAGACATATAGATGTATTTTTACTGTAACAATGATGAACTGAAAAAGTTCTTAAAATTATTTCCCTATTTTTCTCATTTCTGTTCACTCTTTTGAGCTGCATTATCATTAATCAGAAAACTCTCAAGAGAAGCCAGCCCTCAATAGTGGCTTTGATCACATCAAAAAAAGCAGAGATGTCAAATGAAAATTTCAGTAACAGGTTTGGTTCAAATACATGTTCCCGTTCTATGCAGGAGAAACAACAGCAGGAAAAGACTGAAAGCTCTGACTTTGACCTTAGGACAATTTGGTTTAGTATTACTTTTCACTTAGCTCACTAGTTAAGCCCTCAAGACAACTCCAGGCGATCATTACCCAAAAGAAAAATAATCCCGGTTTCTCAATATTTTGCTGTACTGCATGAGCTAGCATTCCTGCTCAAGGAATCTTTCCAGCTCAGCAATCATGCCCTCTGGCTTTTTGTCAGGACAAATCCTTATACGTTATCCATGTGACATTTCCACATAATTTATACAGCAACACTTACAGCATCCTCTTGCTACAAGAAGGACCATAAGAAACTTCAATAACAATGGCAATACTTGTTCTTAAACAGGAGGCATTAGCAGGAACAGCTTTCCATATGTTGCATTAACGAGATTCACATTTCACTATCTGCATGGGGCCTTGTTCTTCCAAGCAAATTTCAGCTTCTATTTATACAATTTTGATAGCCAGAAAAGCAGTTTAACTTTCATTACTGCGACGTGCAAGTCTGAATGACCATTAGCTAGAAATGTTACACTTAAGAAGCCCATTTTCAAAGTCTTCATGGCTGACCAAGGGAGCTGATTAGCCTCATCTGATTATCACACTCCAGGGCATGTCATAAATTCTTCATGCAGACATTATTATTAACACGTGTTTAGAGAAAAGTAAAAGTCTGAAGTACATGCAGTGCATGCAACACATTTTAAGCACTGAAATAGCTCCAATTTACGTAACACAATTCAGTTTCAAGCTGCAAGAATTAGCTAGCAAACATTGTTTCAAGATGTCTATTTTTCATAACTTAAAAATTATGAACTGCATTGTTTACTTTCTATAACAGCTTATCAGCTGATTGATTAATTCTATCAGGCTGAACACAGACAGAGGGATTATTCTGGAATTACAATCCCATCTTTCACTTTATTATGCTTACCCAAGTACATCATATGCATAAGGAGCTGGCATCTCATTTTTCTGCTGTTGCATAGTGAACATGGTATTCTTTGCAAAGACAGCTTAAAAGTAATTTTTTTCACATTCTCCTTTTGCCTTTCCTCCACCTCGCTCTCCTTCCCCTTTGTTTCACTTTGAACTAGTGTTATTTGCCTCTCTCTCTTCCACCGCTTCATCTGCTTCTTCCTGACTTTTGTGTGCAATGCTCCATCTCTCAGCACAGCCACCGAAACCTCATACTGGCCAGTGAATTTTGACACGAACCCCTCCATTTTTACCTGTCTCTTCCACACATGTTCTATATACACATAAGCTCCCTGCACTTGCCGCCTTGGTCACACATCTGATTTGCCTTTTGCATGCACACCACCCTGTGGGATCAGCACTTATAACAGCTCCACGGAGTTCATCCATGCTACCATGAAACACTCATAATTGTGTCTTCATTTCTCCACGTATCCACTTTTCACCTTCATCCCCCACTCTTCCTTGCAGTTTTGACAGATCCAAGACTTTCAGATCTACTACTTCATTCCTTTCCAGGCACCAGTGAGTATCTGCTCACTTCCAACTTCTGTTTTGGTCTTGATCTCGTTCTATCTAACATCACAGCTAATTCATTCTCACACTGCTAGCATCTGTCCTAGTTTTTATAGCATCTTTCACCATCTTTTTATACGTGCTTTTTCACTTTCTAGTCTAGTGCTTTCCTTAATTTGTTTCTTCCCGTACATTTTCTGCCTCCAAGGTCTTTCTCGCCATCCACATTCACTTAACCCGGCATGGCTATTCTTTCCAGGTTTAGTTTCCAAACAGCCTAACCAGTTCTTTATCCCATACTTTGTATCTTCCAGGTGTTAGGGAATTTTTATGGCACACCTCAAGGTGAATTAAACACATTTGTTTTTAAATATAAAAATAAAGCATGTAATGAACAATGCATTGGACAGTCCTACAGCCATAAGCAGTTCTACAAGGAGTCTGCAAAAATGCATCAGGAGCCAATCCCTTACATACACTTGCACCACCACCAGTCCTGTGAGATTTGGCATGGGACACCTCAGCCCAGTGTTGGATTCATCTCCCAGCACCAGCTATGCTGCCCAAACTGGCATTACACAATCACTTCAAGACAGAGCTGTGGCTGTTCCTTCTCTCATCAGCTAGAGAAACTTCACCCCCCTACAGAGAGTCGCTCCATCTCTGGCATTCCTGCTTCCAGCCAGTTCAGCCCCTTCTGCAGCTGGACCTTCTTGCCCTCTATGTCATATCATTCCGTGACCACCAGTTACCACTGCTGAATTTGAATTTCCCCTTCACCGGCTCTAATGTTTTTGGTTCATCCTCTATTAAACCCTTCTGAGCCATGCGCCTTCAGTTTCTCATACTCTTCGGATTACTAGCAATCTGATTCCTCACCTTTGTCTTGAGGGATAGTAGGAAGGGTGAAATCCTTTCACAATTCTAACCTGACCAAAAAAAAATTTCCAGTAGAAGTTACACCTCCCTTCACAACAGCTTCTTCTCTTTGCCTCAGCAGAAGACTTCTCTGCCTCTTGCTCTGAGGAAGTCAGGCAGGATGTTAGTGTGGCAGTTTCTATACACAATAAGTACGAAGTCATCCACGTTTCTTAAGCAGACTGTCTCAAAGTGACTGGCACGCCAGAAACCACAGGCATACTGCACTGGTTTTCTTTACTCCATCTTCTGGGTAACCTCTTGATGTTGCTAAAGATAAGGTTTGCCTGAGTCCAGGAGTCTTCCCTGTCCTTAGCTGCTTGTTTCTGTGAGCAGCCATGGCTTGAAGTGAGGTTTCATTCGTCCTCCCTCCTCCAACAGGTGCTGTCCAGATATAACAAGGCGATCACATAATGGAAGTTTGGAGATCAGCCCAGAAGCCTTGCCACCTTCTGCCAAGGCATCATTTTGGCCTGTTACTTCGGAAACTAGGAAAACATAATGTTGGAACCTAAACCTCTTTCCTGGCACTTTGCACATGAAATGGCTCCATTAAGAAATAAAAACTTTTCTTGTAGTTAGAGGAGAAAAATTCAAAATTGTAATCTGTTTGAAAGGCAGAAAATATTAACAACTAAATCCTAAACACCTTGTTACTTTTGTTTTTTTTCCTACTGAGAAAAGATACCTTACAGGAACACACTTAGGCTGAAGTCCTAGCAAAAGATAGATTTCTTAATTCTTATATTGTCAGTGAAATAACAACCAATAGAAATGAGTTAAGTTTTAAAAAATTACGTAAAAAAACCCAAAACACAAGTCACTAATACAAAGACAAATAAAATGGTAAGATTTTACTGATTGCTGGTATCATTGATAGCCACTACTAGCATTTTTGCGGTACTTAATTATCAAGAGGCTTAGAAATTTTGGGGTTTTTTACTATTTTATTGGCTGTTTATATGAAGTAAGACAAAACAAATATAACTAAAACTTAAAAGAACAACCTGTCTTGCCGAGAACCATTATTGTGATATATGTATTTACAAAAATGTTCTAAAAGGAATAGTGTACAATAGGTTCCTAGCTAAAGCATTATTCAACTGCCAAAAATAGCTGTACTAGCTGGCTGGTTTTTACTCCAGAAGAAGGAAAAAAAACACCCCACCTTACTTCCCCCCGATGGTTAAGAGTTCACACTTACACAACAGACAAACTTCAACTGGAAATCCCAATTATGATATGCTTGTAAAAAAACACAATTGTGGAACATTTTCCTGCTCTACCACCTAGTAAATGCATCTAAATTACTTCGCCTATCCCAATTCTCATGTCTGATTTACATGCGGCTTTGTAAGATGTATATGTAAATTGTCCTGTCTACATCAATTGAGGCTCAGATGTGTAAACCAAAATCCTTAATATTGCCTCTACTACCTACCAACCAGTGCACCTTTGTCTTCTACCTGCAGTGCTCTGCATGGAAGTTTACACTTTATACAATATAGGTTTATTTTACAACCTAAAAGCTAGAAGACAGAGTTACTTTTGACACTCCTGCATTTGCTATGAAGTTACACCACATTTTTGTCTTCGCACAGGAGCCCAGAAGACTTTTGATGTGTATTGTGACACACATCAAGGCTAAGCTTGAACACAGCTAAAGAGTCAATACAAAGTGCTCGCTACTAGAACCATTTATACATATCAGCTGAAGAACTGAAATTGCCGCTCTGATTTTTTTTCCCCACTGGTTGACAATAAAAATTAATTCTCATCAAATTCTGTAGGAGGGACAAACTATTTCCCAGGCACAGACCTAGCTGTAAGACACCATACTGGAAAAATATAAGAGCCAAATACTATGTTTTTAAAGTCAACATATTTCCCTGAAAATTACTTTGGTTGGGTTTTTTTGTGTCACAAATTCCTGCACAGAGAGATCAACAGGATGCCAGATTACTCTACCATCATCTCCTAAGTACAAGGTTAAAAAAAGTTTTGCATCTCCCAAACTCCAGGGCCTGGCATTGCATGTACCTGGACCAGCAAACACCATTTAACAGATGCAGTTGGCAGTGCTTAATCATTCTTCGTGATTTCAGTAAGGACCATTTATCCTCCAGCAACTTTGCACCTACCATGTTGTGCATTGCTGCCCGAGTCTCATGCCGTTGTCTTCCAGCTGAGAGAGTCTCAGCCTCCGAGTCTGGGGTTTTTTTCCAGTCCTTACTTCTGGCTACTTCTATTAACTCAATTTAGCTTTAAACAAAAAGGCCTACAGATGCCAACTCTAATTTCCAAGCTTTTATATCAAAGTCCCGACCAGACAGATAACTGGCACAAAAGACTGAAGTGGTGAACTAGATTTCTAAAATGCTGCCATCTGATTCTCATCCCACACAAATATGTAATCTAAGTAATGAAAAAAGCTTTCGTCTCAAACATCAGCATGTTCAGAGCTCTTGAAATAAGTAAAATGTTGGAATTTGGATTGAGTCATGACAAGTTAAAGCTATAAGAGTAAGAAATAACCTTCTGAACAACAATAAAAAGAACATCCGTAATGTCAAGCAGAAGAGAAAGCAATGACATTTTCAGACAAGGAATGTCAGTTTAAAAACATACAATGTAAAAAAAATTAAGTGGTTTTAGCTTTTTTCGCAATTTCTTGAATTCTTCATATATTTTTCAGCTTCACTGTATTTATAATGTTTTTATATTCTGTTTTTCTTTCATCACAAAAAAATTAGATCTAGTTTGGTAGTTAAACTGTTGTCACTGAAATTTAAAGGAAAACATATTTGCCTCAGATATACATACAATAACTCACATCTAGGTGCATACTTTAAGTATGCACTGCACTTTAAGCCCTTAAGAGAATAAAAGTAGGAACTGAATATTACAGCAGAGCACAGGAGGCACCGAACACACAAAGGCTTCATACATAGAATCACAGAATGGTAGGGGTTGGAAGGGACCTTAAAGATCATCTGGTTCCAACTCCCCTGCCATGGGCAGGGACATCTTCCACTAGACCAGGGTGGTCAGAGCTCCATCCAACCTGGCCTTGAACACTTCCAGGGAGGGGGCAGCCACAGCTTCTCTGGGCAACCCGTGTCACTGTTTCACCACCCTCATGGTGAAGAATTCCTTCCTAATATCTAATCTAAATCTGCCCTCTTTTAGTTTACAGCCATTCCCCCTTGTCTTGTCACTACCCACCCTTGTGAAAAGCTCCTCTCCATACTTCCTGTAGGCCCCCTTCAGGTACTGGAAGGCTGCTCTAAGGTCACCCGGAGCCTTCTCTTCTGCAGACTGAACAGCCCCAACTCTCTTAGCCTGTCCTCTAGGAGAGGTACTCCAGCCTTCTGATCATCTTCGTGGCCCTCCTCTGGATTCGCTCCAACATTTCCATGTCCTTCCTATCTTGGGGGCCCCAGAGCTGGACGCAGTACTCCGGGTGGGGTCTCACGAGAGCGGAGTAGAGGGGCAGAATCCCCTCCCTCGACCTGCTGGCCACGCTGCTCTTGATGCAGCCCAGGATACAGTTGGGAAGATCATCATCAGCGGTCAGTATAGCTTGGTCACTCCCATTACAAGTAGTTACTAGGCAGCTGTCACCGCTGCTCAATGCTGAGAGGGGATAAGCAGGAAAGGTAAGAAGAGAATGGCTTGCTAAGCAGGAACAATTCCTGCTGTTTCCTGGAAAATCCCGCTGTTCCTTCCTTTCCCCCTCACCATGCAGGGTTCAATTTCACAACCACTTGACAGATGTCAGATTGGGTATGAGCACAACACAGCAGGGAAACAGCAGTGCAACTTGAATACTTAGCACTTTGGCAAGTTAAAAGTTTACAGCTAAATTCAGCTTCCTTAATTCAAAAGCTTTGTTCCAGAGAATCAATTAGACAGCTGGCCTTGGCAAAAAGAATAAGGTGTTCCTCTTTCTTCCCTCCTGTCTCATGGACAATGGATCACCAGAGCACTCAAAGGGTCTTCCAGGCCCAAGCAGATTAAAAACGAGAGCCATGCTTCTGCTATTAGATACGTTAAGCTCAGCAGAGGGCATCTGAGGATGTCCCAGTTTGAACATGGAAAAGAGATTAAAGGCAAGTAGTGCCAGCTTCAGTCATTTAGTCCCCTACCCTCTTGTTCTTCCCCAGGTCACTGTAGATTTTCTGCCTTATTTACATTTATTACACTTTTAAAGTTCTAACAGTGTTGCAAAGAGACTTTTGTACCAGTTCCCGTCCTCAGTTGCTGGTCACAATGTGAATGTGAGAGATTAGTTCAGCCACCTGGGAAATTTGGGAGTAACTATGACCAAAAATGTTTCTTTTCTACCAAGACCAGTCTTTGTGCTTCTCAGCTGAATCACAGTAGCTTTAATGACAACATACAATGCTTGTAACAACTAAATTCAGAACACTACTAAATCTTGGAATTTAAAGCACAAAACAAACACACAGCATGGAAATTTGGGTGACAGGCTTGTCCATCAAACCTTTTTGCATTATTAGATACTTTAAACATGTCAGAAGGTCCTGAAAATCTGAAACGTAAGTGGGAGACTGTTCTGCCAAATGCTTTTGTTGGAAAAGTATACAATAAGTGAAAAATAAGAGGCATTTGTTCCATTAAGCAACTCTTTATATCCAAAAAGTTGGCTTTCCACACCTTCGGGAACTAAAGACAAAGCTGAGATACGCAGTCAGTGTAACTGTCTGATTACGTGATACCCCAGGTCTTCACATATCTGACCCAAGCATTTCCAGTGCTCACATTTGCTTATGTAGATGATAGTAACAACAAGGAGGAACAACTTCTGTCTGGGTGCAGTACAAAACCAGAGAAACTTAAAGTAAATTATTCTCTGTGCAACACCTTGCCTTGTAATTTGCCACTGACTGTATCTAAGATAAATGTTACCCAGAAAGATAAAAAAACAGATGAGGGAAAAGAAGATGAGAGAAGCAGCAAGCACATTCCAGTCCAAAATCTGTTTATTTTGTTCACCTTATTCTAACCTGACATAAGAGAAAAAAGTGTACACCAGAGCATTACTGGACTAAAAGCAAGGCAATTAGGACAAAGTTGTACACGGATTTGTAACATTTGAATACTATAAATTTCTCATGCAGGTTTCAGGTGGTATTTCAGAGGGAAAGGGGGTAACGATTCATGCCAGCACTATCCACTGCTAATAGCGGTATCAGAGTATAGCATATCTTAATTCCTCATTGAAGCAATGAATAGTTGAACACCCAGCTGATGAGGACGCAGCTAAACACCAGGGTAAGTACCTGATATTTTCTAGCCAAGGACATTAAACGAAATTGCTTTCAACTACAGGTGAGCACAGCTCTAATAACTGACAGAGGACTTTTAGTTGTTAAGAATAGCAAATTCTGTAGCAAGTAGTCTATTGTCAAGAAGTTTTTGTCACATCAAAGATGTGTAAACTAGCTATCCTAATTGATACTGCCTTTCATGTGATTTCATGTGAAGAGTTACTGTTCATTTGCTCACACAAATAAGGCAACATCTATGATGTGGAATACTAAAGAAGTGCACAACACCACCACAGATGCTTACAGAAACAGATGAATTGTAAAAGGCTCCAAAGCAATGAGGACACAAATGTAAGACAGTATATAAACACATTCTTTACAAGAGCTGAAGAAGATCAGACTGTACCAAAGATTTTACAGTGTACCATTCTCTTGTTTTTTCCAGTGGTAAGCTCAGCATTATAGCAATATTTTGAGAATAAAAACAAAACAAACACTGGCATGTTGATTCAGAAAATGAACAAAAGTGGGATTTTTAAGGTTTTACCTTTCTAGGGCTTCCTGGAGGGTAGAGCTTGTGGTATACCTAAAATAAAAAAAAAAAAAAAAAAAAAAAAAA
>Ga0065711_1030369_pt1 | contig 32698 bp, 11 predicted proteins | sample Hoacrofraction12_FD_59098 | JGI IMG/M metagenome (GOLD analysis project Ga0065711, IMG submission 59098) | Hoatzin crop microbial communities from Cojedes, Venezuela - Epithelial fraction 12 v2 (version 2) | ecosystem: Host-associated > Birds > Digestive system > Esophagus > Crop | place...
GACAGGGTCTTTTAACAGCTAACATTACACAATTCCATTTTATTGACTATTCTGGCCCTAAATCAAATCCCCAGGAGGTACATATCGGAATTCCTCATCCTTTTGCATCACCCTCCAGGTGCACCCAGGTCCTTGAGCAAAAGCAATCCTGTGGACGGGTTTACCTTTGCCCGAGGCAGGACTAACCCAGACTGTCTTCCCTAACATGTTCCGCATGTGCACTACAGGGATTTTATCCCCTTCTGCAAGGTGCTAACACCACATGGTACAGAATATCCCATTTGATTTGGTGTTTGGGTCAGCCCAGCCAGCTTCTTGTGAAAAATAACTGTGTCCCAGCTGAACCCCGGACAGGAGCTGTTGGACAACTTGCTGTTGGTGTGCTACTCCTTTTTTTTTTTTTATTCATTGCTTATACTGCATTGTAACTTTATAGGTTTCTATCTAGTACAGAAGTTTGATCCTGGGAGCAGTGACTATATTCAGTTACTTAAACATAAACAAAATATATCTGCTGTTTCTCTGATGTGCAATATTAAAGCTAGAGGTGGATGTCCACATATGGGACAATGTAACGTATCCACAGGAACATATGGCACCTATATATTACTGTTACTCCTTTGGAAAATGCTAGCTGATGAAGCAATACAGAGTTTCTTTTGCTACAAAAAAGCAATAATTCTTAAAAATACTGGAAACATTTCAGACTGAGTTTCCTACCTAGCAGCAACAATTATGATTCTTATTATAATCACTTATGTCAGTTACTAGAATGTAACATATTTGTAAACTGACCTATCAAAAGTAAAATATTCACTGATAAATCACAGATGGGTATTTTACTGGACGATAAATGAAAGCTTTTATGTATGAAAGAAAACCCTTCAAATATCTAAATCTTAACTGATGAAATCTAGGCTTAATATGTCTGTTTATACTTTATTTCTCTCATCTTGTTTAATATCTCAATATGCTTTTAGTGCACAGCATGACAGATGCTCTCAGATCTTTCTTTTTGTGATCAATAAAGAGGAATTATAAGTATGCAAGTCCATGTAAATCAAAGCTGGTTCAAGTTTCATGCTAAATGTTTTAAGTAATACATTACTTCCTGAAAAACTGAATAGGCTAAATTAGTCTCTAAAGGGACCATACAGAGAAACTCTATGAAAGGGCCAACTCTTGCAAGGTTTGCAGCAATCGCTCTCCGCAACGCTTATGCTGGAGTTTTTGCAGGTATAAGCTACCATTGAAATAGCTGGACATGACTCTAGCCACCTCCAAGAGGCCAACAGTTCAATATGGTGTCTTTACCAAGTCACAGAAGAGCTATTTCTAGTTTGAAGATCATTAAATGCCTCAGCTGTCCTTTAGATTAGTTATTCCTTAGTTTAGTCTTAAACCGAACTGTGTTCTAATTTTACACATAATTAGTTTACAATAATGTGAAATATTGTTGACTCTACTTTCTTAAGGGATCAAGGGCTGCAACATCTGCTGAACCAAAGTGTCTTCTTTTTAATGGCGTAACTGATGGAGAAAAAAAGCTGCTGTCCATCTTGGAAATATTAGAAATAAACTTTAAAGTTCTTGCACCCTGGAGGTTTTTAAAAAGCCTGGGCTCACACATCTATCAGCCTCATAGCTCTGTTCCTACTCTCCTGTTGCAGTGGGAGCTGTTGCTTTCTTTCTCTCTTTCTCCTTCTCTGTTCACTGCTTTCCAGAATCTTTTCACAGATGCGGATGCTTAATGCTTCATATAGACATTGCTGTCCTTTCCCTGTAGAGGAGTCTGTATGATCCAAGAAATCAGACAGACAGGTCTTCTCTCTATTAGGAAGCCATAAACTTCTAACAAAACAGAACATAGAACAGATGTACCATAAGTAATAAACAGACAAACAAGAGTGCATCAGCATTAATATCTAGTAAAGATGCCTTTAGCAAACATGAGAAACAGTAACGTGAAAAAACTTGCCCACTAGAAAGAAGGCCACTCAGCTTCATAGGAAACAGGACTTACATGGTCAGTCCTTGTTATAGAATCTCTACATGGCTGAATATACCATGTCTGCATCAAATGCATATTCATTTGACTACGCAGGCTAAAACAAATTATGTTGTGTGTGTCATTGTTAAATCTTTGAACAAAATAATCTGCCTGCAAAGCTCCATGTTATACAGCTTTTGCTCACTTAGCAATGGACCATATTTATTCTTATGATATTTTTAGTATAGAAATTATTGGGGTTATTAGCTACCTCCTCTGTTAACAGATCAGAAGCCTATGCAATCAGTTTAGTCTTTATATGAGTCAGCATTTTTACACCTGATTTTATTCCTACAAGATAAACATTATGTGGACTCTGTAATTGTATAGGGTTTCAAAACATCTCATCACAGTTAATGGGATATGACATTACCTTGACAAGCAAGTTGTTTATCTCGTCGTCTTCTGCAAACTCACCAATCACTTTTCTTTCTAGTTAATATTTCAGCTGTTAGGAGTAGCACAACTGAAGTTTCTCCACAGGTGCTCTTGCCCAGAAGTACAGATTCTCCCTTCACTATCTCTATTGGACATCTTTATGTTTTGTCCTCCTTGATTCCATCTCAATTCATGTATATGAATTTGTATTTCTTTGGACCTGATGTGAGGTCAATGTGTAGACTCACAATTCCTCTTTAGTGTTCCTATCTGAAATTTTTATTTTGCCTTCCTTCCCTTAAGCTGCTTGAATAATGACTTCCAAGAATCTCCTTCTGCATGTCCTTGTTATTATCACTTCCTAAAATTCATTCTTCTCATGTCAGTTTATTTCTCTGCAAATGCCCTGACCAAGACTCTTTTTTTCAGAAATTCATAGACAGTTAAGGCCCAAGTTTATGCCTCCTGTCATTGTAATCTCTGTTTGCCCTTTACTCCCTACCTGTCCATTGCCTAATACTTCCTTCTCTGAGGCAGCGTACATCTCCTGTTACTTGTTATCAGTTGCTCTTGAAAATATTTTTGCCCAAAAGCATGAGTTTCAAGATCTGTTTGAGATTTTTGGATGGGTTGAATTTATACATGTTGTGTTAAAAGGGGTAAGGGAGTCTGATAAGCGGCAAAAGGAGAGCCTTCCCGTTGAGTCATGAGGTTCAGAGCAGACCCCCTTGCGTCCTAACCTCTCTGAGAGGAGTCTAGGTGTGGCTGGGTCTAGTCCTAGTCCCAGACTTGGTCAACGGTTTATGTCTAAAGGGTTAAGTGTGTAGCCACTTACTAGATTCAGCTTGCCTGTCAGAGCGCTTCCAAGGGCTTTCACAGAAAGAGTTTCACAGAGCTGAAACAATAGGTGATTTATCCAAGCGACAGATATCACAGATTCAGGATTGCCATTGACAAATGCACTGTCTGCAAAAGTTGAGCTCAAAGGTAATGGTTTAGTGCTTTACCTGGGGATACATCTGACAAAGTCAGAGGCATGACTCTTACCAGAAAGGTGTACCTTCTTGCGGGGGGGAAGCAAGGTTCAGGCTCGTCAACCTGTCCCTCAGGTAAAGTTCCCGCTCCTCGCTCGGCTCCTCCTCCCAAAGAGAGTTTTTAAGTACCAATTTTTATGTTTTAAGATCTTTTTGCGAGGTGGGACTAAGTCAATTATTGTGTATCGAGTGGCTCTTGGCATGGAATGTCGTGTCATCAGAAGCAGGACTCAGCAGTCTGACACATCTATGGAGCGGGCATCTTGGTATGTGTATTCGGGGGCCATCTGTTCTTTACCCGAAGCAATCTGTGGCTGCGCGGCCTCCGCTGTGCCCCACAGATCACTTGGTTTACAGTGATGGACTGTCCACCCTTATTTCTGTCTGATAAGGTAAGCACAATTCAGTTGCTCCCTTTGTTAACTCTTTGGCTCTTGGCGCCTGAGTCCGAGCATGTCTTTTATCTTGCATTTGACAAGTTCAGGAAGGTCATTGATTACAATACAGCTTCAGAGAATATTGCTTCCCTGTTGCACATTCTGTACGTCAACTATTAAAGCTAGAACCTGCAATAGCTGGCATAAAAGACATTTTATATTTGTTAAAAAAAAAAGTCTCTGAATTCCAACTTTAACCCACATCCCTGGGATTAGTGTGAGATTATCAAAGTCTGTTCGGGCTGTTTCTTCAGGATCTGATCCCATGTACTTGTAGGAATAATCAAAGCAAAAGGCTAGAATGCATTTGTCACAAAACAGGCACCCTAAGAAATCTCTTCTTGACTAAGCTATGCAGCTATCAAATGTCAGAAAGTGGTAAGGATAGCTGAAACCTTGTTTGCTCTTCTATCTTTTGCACAAACTTTTACTATGATAGGTGTGCTCCACATAGACAAAGGAAACAAAAATGTCTAACAAGGATAGATTTTATTGTTTTATGCCGGCCTTCACTAGGACCACAGAAACAGAAGTTGTTACACTGCTTTTCTCATACTGCCATGGTACAGAATTTCCTTGTACAAGTCCTGTCCAATGAAATCTTATCCAAAGATTTAAGGAATATGATCTAGATAACAGCTAGAATTGCCAAAGATTTGTTGTTAAGAGGGAATCAGGAAGAAATGCATATTCCACTTCAATTTTCACATTCTCACCAACCTTTATTTTGTCCCTCAGAATTTCTTCTAGATAATCTGAGAGAGTCCTGTCATGGAAAGTCATGCCTAGGCAGTGTTCCAGCTCATTCTTCAACTTTGATGCCAGCTGTATCTTTCCTCCCTCCAATTATCTAACATCTATAAGTTCAAGTAGTAGTTGATTTGTCTTTGGGACCCACAAGGTCTGTGTAGACATAATATGACCAACAGCAAAAATGATGAATGTGTCCATGAGGGTTCTTCAGCCTCAGATTCTAGCACTGATATTTAAATTTTGAGTGAATATTGAAGAAAGAGGATTTAATATAATTTGCCAAACTCTCACATTTTATTGGCCTGAATACCTGTACCTGTTGGACCGAAAGTATTTCTACTGCACTGTAATCAGTCGAAAACTGAAGAATCTTGATATGTATGCCCTTGCTTAGAGTTCAGGGTCAGATCTATAAAAAAAAATCGCGTCTAAGGATGGAATTTTTTGATGGTCTAAGAAAAAAAGAATTCTTTAAAATCTCTGCCTAGATCTCAGCACAATGTGACTCCATCTTAGAAGTAATTTTATTACACTATATGTTCCTTTCTTTTCTGATCTAACTTGCTCTCCCCATTTATTATTCAGGAAGCCTTTGCACGGTGAGGAACTGTTTATAAATGTGTACCCATATGTGCAATTCCACTGCCTGGGTTAGCACCACAGGCTCTCTGTGGGAATGCACTAACTGGGGTTTGATTTTTTGTTTTCAACCAGAAGTTTTTTTATACTCCAGGGATGTACTGTGATGCTACTTGTAGTTGTTAGTATCTTTACATGTTTTTATGGTAGAGATTCTATCTAGGTTCGAATGTCTAACCTATTCTGTCAAACTGAACTTTGCTATACTGACTTGACCTTTTTTAGATTTCTGCTGTTACTCCCAGGTTCATGCAATTGTAAAGAAGAACAGAGATGGTTGTCTGAATCACAGAATATTGAAAAGGTCAAAGTAGCGATGCAGACTTCACTGTTTCTGCAGCTGTAAGGTGTTGAAACTGTATCCATATAATCCTCATGACTAGATTTGAAATAAGCCTGGAAAACGGTCTATGCAAACTCTTGTTTGTCATGGTAAGAGTGATGAAAAAGCTAAATGATAAGAATGCTGTCATTCTGATAAGACCCTTAAGATTTTGATCAAAATTTTTACCTCCTGCCATGCCAAATTAAGGCTACAAACAATGTTTCACTAGAGACATTTTAGTCTTTCACATAGGTTTCCCACAGCTGAACCATGGATTACATGTTTCCGAGTTGATGTTTATGTTTTACAGTCTCTATTGTGTAAGACCTGTCAAAAGCACTTTATTGTTTTTCAAGCTACCATGCTAACACAAACTTAGAATGTATGCGTTTGGCTTTTGATTTTTTTTTCATATTACAATAAGATTTCTCATCGTAAAAAATCTTTATTAAAAAAATTCTATACTGCAGCCTTATATGTGAGTAATGACTACTATACATCAAGTAGAGTCATTATTTTACATATTTGGCACTCCACAATCTCCTATATAATGACATATAACACTCAATTACCACTTGAACTTTATCAGATAAATTGACATTCTTTGTGTTTCTTTGGGAGGTGAATGGATTATTTAAATTGTTACAAATTGATATTTTATTATATTACACCCAAAATCCTGATATGGGCAGAGAAACCCTACATCTTATAAATCAAGCCAATAATGTATTCTTAGTCCAAATGAAAGTTTTAGCAGTCTTACCATAATACAGCCTTTACTGGAAGTCTAGCTACAATAATGCTAACGCTGTCCAAATTAATATCAAAAAGCCTCATTAATGATACAGGTGGAAGTTCTTAGCATCTACCCCTTTTCTCTGGCGCTGTGCTTACCTTTCCAATGTCCATCTCGGTCCTAAGTTTGACAGCATCAGTCTTTCTCAGGGTGCATAGAAGAGGGGTGACATGAGTGTTACAATAAATCATCATTGTCCCAAGTCCTTCATGTGGAGGCATGTGATCTTCACAATGTGACTTTCCTCCTCTTCGGTTTTGCATTCACTTGAGTTTATTTTTTACGTCATCTAATATATTCTGCTTTCTTCTCTTTGAATTTTAGCTAAAGTTCAAAAGCAGTGTGATAGCGTGCCCTGATTAACACAACTTCTCACTCTTTGCTATGCAATGACAACTTAAAGCAAACCTTTACCATATGCAGTATTCACAGACCTAAGATGAAGCAGGCAAGGCAACAGTCCCCTGATTGCTACACAATTGTTACTACCACTAAAGCAAGCTAAAACTGGGTCTGGCCAAGACAGACCTTGTCAAGTCCTGCAACTTCGCACTGTCAGGTCAGTATGAAGCCTGTGATCTATTACTAGGAATGACAAAGGTTGTACCGTGGGCTACAGTAAATATGAATGGATTCTTTTTTATGAAACAAAAGATGCATAGTTCCACCTGAACTTTCACCAGAAGAAAAAAAAGGACCTATCTGTTGTGAAATTCGACTTAATAAGTAGGAAGATAGTTCCCCTTTCAAGCCCCAAGACACTGTCTCTCTTTACACAATGCATGCGTACAGCTACAACATGGATCTCCTCCGATGTTCTAATTTGGTGACAAGAGAGCCATAGTTAATTAGAAAACTGGCCAATAATTTTTCTGTGCCTGGCGGAGGGACAGCAACATGAGAGAAAACTTTGGCTTCAGCTATCTCAAAAACTGCCTTTAGGAGTATTATTCTAAAGTCTTCCTTTCCACTGAAGGTCAGAGCCAGATTCACAAAGTGAATCGACAGCACCTGCCACATTTCCCAGCAGCCAGACTTTTAAGGAAGCCTCTCTGGGCACAACTCAAAAGTTTATTTTTTTCTCTGCCTTTCTTTTTGCCTTATTTTTAGCTGTACAGTAGGTACTAACTGTCATCCATTCAACCTGAGGTTAAAATTTGCCTTTGATTAAGGAAGACTGTAGAGTTTTACGATTCTAAGTAGTTTTAGATTCTTTTTTTTCTGTTCAGTAGTTGAACCAAAAAAAATTTATATATGTAGTCAATCAAAATTGACTTGCTAGCAGTCTCCACTAAGAAGTATGAACAACAGATGCACATTAAAAATAGTGGAAAAGTCTTTAATCTTGAAGCGAGAACAAAATCTAGTGGCACTAATCACTAAACCATTCATGGAGTATGGTGCCATTGATTTTTACCCAAACCTGTCTTGTTCTTACATTTTTGGCTGGATTTGCCAAACAGGGATTTCAGAGCTAAAGATGAGAACATATGTCTTCCATATTGAAGGGTATTCCAAATAGAATTTGGCTTACCTTTTTGGCTTTTGCTTGGGCAGAAACTTATTTTAATATATTCCTATTCCTTTTGCTGTTTTGGAGAAGGTTAGTGAATCTGTCAAGACCAATCTCCACATTCTCATGGAGTGGGGATTTTTTTCTTTTCCTGCTTAATGCAATTGGTCATCACTCAACATTTACAGTCTAAATTCAGCTGCTGCAAACTGAAGAAGTTTGAAGAAGGCAAACACAGAAAAAACAAAGAATACATCAAAGTTTAAAACCCCTCTTTCTTAAGATAGAAATGGTTGGATACTTCATAGAGTATCACTAATTGTACATCTGTTTCAAAATATTTGGAAGGTCTCATGTTCTTGTGTACCAAAAAAGAGAAGAGACCTGTGCAAAGAAGTCATTCATTTCTGTGCAAGTGAAAGTTGAATAGCTGAAGTTTTCATTAAAACATTTTGGGCACTTCGACATCTAAAGTCTAGTTATAATTTTTTGAAATTGAAATATCTGGCTAAATGAACAAAAGAGCAACAGGACAAAAAAAGAAATCAAAATACTGTTTCATTTTGACCAGAAAAGTGATAAACTAGTTAGTAATATGCATACGACATTTTTGCACCAACACACAAGTGCACAAGATAACGTGTGAAATTATATTTAGAGAGTGAGCACAGATGTCTTTGACATTAAAAATAATAGTTAATTGGTGCCAAAAAGAAATACTCAGAAAACTATAATTACATGAAAATTACAGGCAGGACAAATAATTTTTTTTTCCTTTGAAAAAGCAGTAATGGAAGATTGATTTTTCGACAGGATGCAGAAACTTCATTTTCATGGATATATGCATTGCAAAATGAAAAGGAAAAAAAAACATGACAAAGTGCTTCAGTCTCAATTATTTTTATGGTATTGATTATCCTGTTTGCTTAGCTAGTTTAGGTCAGCCAGCTTGGCTGTGTCCCCTCCCAGCTTCTGAAAATTAACCCTAACCCAGCCGAACCCAGGACACATATATATATATAAAAACACTCAGAAAAATGATTTTAGATGTTTTGATTTACCAGGGATATACTTACACTTCATTGATGTCTATGTTAACTGAGTAGGCACAGGATGCTTTCTTTTTTTAACAGTCAGCATTATTCACAAAATTGTAGAGAAAGCAAAAACTATTGTTAGTGTAAGTCTTGGATCTTCTCAGCATCAACATGGAGGACACACAGCTGAAAGTGTTCTAGTCTTCTCTTATGGTGGTGTAACTACCTTAACTCTTAATCACGTTACACCTAGTGTCTCCTGATCGTGAAGTCGAGCATGTTTATGGGTGTATGTGCTGTAATAAAGCTAGTCTAAAATTACAATACTAATACCGTTTTTAAAATATCTGAGTGGAAATTCCAGTACTCAATGTTCAGGCAATGCAGTCATTGGGTTTCCCAAAGAAAATATAACTAATTTTCTTGTGCATATACCTTGCTGCAATATTCAAATGTTTTTCACAAAAGATCCATACTTCCATTAAAGGAAAGGACAGGTGTCCTCAGAAAATGAATTTCCAGTGTGCTTTAAAAGAAACTCTGTTTTTCATGAACTTTTCAGCCTTTGTTGTAAAAATCACAAGGTGAAGGAACAATCCCTGGTCAAGTCTATTTCATTATACATTTTCCTGTACTAGCTGATGGATTCCTTCGGGGAAGTGCTTTCCGTATGTCTCTGTAAAATCTATGTTTATGTCTCTGCTTTCATTCATTCAGAGATACATATTGGCTCTTGTTCTCTGCTTTATGTTGATTTTTCTGGAGCTAGGAAAATTTTGTGAGTTTTTATGTTCAAACTTTGTGGAATCTGGAGAAGTTTCAGGACATAAATGGAATTTAGATTTCTGCTAGAACAGATGACTTGCACTGTGACAGAAAAGGAAGTGGCTGAGAAATTAATTTTCTACATTTGTTCTTTTGGAAAAGATGATGACTACCTATACTTCAGGTTGGCTGCCTATGGTTGAAACTTTTCACATACATGCAAGATATGGGTAATAACTCAACAAAATTACCTCTGTCTACAACTTTTCTATATGCATGGGCGGTACCACGGCTCAGATCTTGAACATGTTAGAAGCTTCTCTTACTTTTTGATTTTTGATTGAAACTCTTAATTTCCTTTAATTCTTGTCCTAAATTCTGCTTGTATCACAGAAATTCCAAACTAGTCTACCCTTTGCCCGTTGCCTCTGAGTCTGTTTCGCATCTCACTTAATCCCCAAAAGGAGTAATAAAAATCTTTATTACCTGATTTTTATTTTCCATCTAATAGAATTAGAATGTTGTTATGGAAGAATTAACTAAGTGTAAAATTACAAAGACAATACAAAGAAAAAAACAAACCAAAACTTTTAACAAATTGCTAGACAGATCACCATTGGTTGTGACAGTTTTTCATGATGAAATCAAAAAATCTTAACTTTAATTAGAGACAGTTATTATCAAATTATGTCACTGAGACTGTCAGAGTCTCACTGGGATTTCTGAGACAAAGTTGGGAAAGAAGATAATAAGATTGAATGGGAATATTTTTTTTTTCTTCAGGTTAATTCAACAGAATAATTGTGTTGGACTTCAAATTATCTCCATTTTCATTTGACCTGACCAAACTTTGCCACTTAGCTACAGAACTAGATATGGTTTTTCAAGTAAAACATCTTTTTCTTTAAACTCCTCTTGAAAATCCTTCACTTAAAATATATCTTGTTTCCTCTGCTGTAATATTTCCTGTCTTGTTTCTTCTGTTGTAATATCTCCTGATTCTCTCATTTAAGTGAGGTGCTACTTCCTTGGTATATAATCTTTCTTCTGTACCTGAACTCTTTTAGGTATAGAATATGTCTCTAGTTGTAAAACACTGTACAAATTTATGATGCTTTATAAATGATTAACAGCAATAATACAGCTGAGTAAATAGCAATGACTTTTTTGAGGTTGGAAAATGCTGCTGCTTTATTAGAGAATAAAATTAAAAATAAACATTCTGGTGCAACAGCGCTGACTTTCGAGACAGTTTGCATGAAGGTCACCAATGTTTGTCTGTCATTTTGAAGAACACTTGACTTCATTCTCATTCTCTTTATGCTTATTTCAACATGGTCATCTGTTCTGTTATCCTCTTTCCAGGCCTTGTATAAATAGGACTTTGGTTCCTGTCAGAACATTTTGAGGTCTGGCTTTAAAATAGAGTAAAAGTACGGAAAAATATGAGTAAAATAGAAGGGAAAAAACATTGGAAACAAGGTAGGAATTAAGTACCTCTATTACAATAGTGATTACTAAGTCACAAAGTTTTTTCTTTTACAGCAACCCTCCCTTTATAAGGGTCCAGTATTCCTGGTTACTAGTTTCTGCCTCTTTAAGCCTCTGTGATGATACCTCTTAGAGGGATCTAAGGTTAGAAGATAGCTGGCTACAAAAGCCAGCTCATAGAATCATAGAATCATTTAAGTTGCAAAAGCCCTCTAACATCATCGAGTCCAACCGTTAACCTAACATTACCAAGTCCACCATGAAATCATCTCCCTAAGTGCCACATAGACAGATCTTTTAACTAGTTCCAGGGATGGTGACTCCATCACTTCCCTGGGCAGCCTGCTTCAATGCTTGACAACAAATTTGGTGAAGAAATTTTTTCTAATATCCAGTCTGCACCTCTGGTTCCACTTGAGGCTGTTTCCTCTTGTACTATCACTTGTCACTTGGGAGAAGAGATCAACACCCACCTCTCTAAAACTGCCTTTCAGGTAGGTGTAGAGAGCGATAAGGTCTCCCCTCAGCCTCCTTTGCTCCAGACTAAACAGCCCCAGTTCCTTCAGCCTCTCCTCATAAGACTCGCTCTCTAGATTGTTCACCAGCATCGTTGCTGTTCTTTGGACCGGCTCCAGCACCTCAATGTCTTTCTTGTAGTGAGGGGCCCAAAACTGAACACAGTATTTGAGGTGCAGCCTCACCAGTGCCGAGTACAGGGGGACAATCACTTCCTTGCTCCTGCTGGCCACACTATTCCTGATACAAGCCAGGGTGCTCTTGGTCTTCTTGGCCACCTGGACACACTGCTGGCTCATGTTCAGCCAGCTGTCAACCAACACCCCCAGGTCCTTTTCCGTCGGTCAGTTTTCCAGCCACTCTTCCCCAGGCCTGTAGCGTTGCATGGGGTTGTTGTGACTGAAGTGCAGGACCCGGCACTTAACCTTGTTGAACCTCACGTGACTGACCTCGACCCATCAATCCAGCCTATCCAGATTCGTCTGCAGAGCCTCCCTACCCTCAAGCAGATCAATAGTCCCACAAACTTGTCTGCAAACGTTCTAAGGGTGCACTTGATACCCTCGTCTAGATCATTAATAAAGATAGTAAACAGAACTGGGCCCAATACTGAGCCCTGGGGAACACTACTTGTTGTTGTGACTGGCCACCAACTGGATTTAACTCCATTTATCACAACTCTTTGGGCCCAGCTATCCAGCCAGATTTTTACCCAGTCAAGAGTTCACCCGTGCAAGCAATGAGCAGCCAGTTCATCTAGGTGACAAGGTAAAAAATAGCAATTGCTGGATATTGCATCGTGAAGGAAGTTAACACGAATGAACAGAAACACATTTTTGAATTTTCTTTTCCAAGCATGTTACTTAAAGATTTGTGTGTGCTATCCCAAGGTCTGTGCAGACAGTAAAGATTGGTGGATCCCATAGCATACTGAGAAAGTCAAATGATTATGGACCAATGATCAAACTACACAACTACCTAAGCAGAAATGTGTGGGCAGATGACTGACGATATTTCTGATTTCCTTGTATTTAAACAATCTGATACTATACTTGACTGTTTCAGTAATAACTGCTCAGCATTTCATTCATAGAAGTCTCACTGTAAACAAGAAAACTGTTCCAGTGTTCATTCAGGTCAGAATCTCTTGAAAATGTGGTGTGCTGCTTTTACGATTTTTTTGTTTCCCAGCTAAACTTAACCATACAAAATTAACAAAAATGCCAAATGCTTGAAACCAAGCTATCAGCTGCAGCTGCTATATAAATTCAGTTATTATCTCAGCTGCCTTGTGCTGCTACAGGGATCTGCAGATCTCCTTTGGCAACACTCATTCTCATTTGCAACAAATACACCTGTGGACATGGTCTGTCCCTGAATCAGCTGGATAATTTACCTACCTAAAAAAGACTTGGCAAAAAGAAATAGATCTGTCCTTGTCTCCCTTGCCTTAATATTAATCATTTGAGTAAGATTATATTGTATGACTACATTTAACAGCAGAACATTGAAGTCAAAGAATACAGGTTTGCTTCCAAACCTTTGTTATTCTGTGTTTTTGAAATGTTGCTACATCTGTTCTGTAACATAGGAGTTTACAATGATGATTTTACACAAAAGTAGGATACCCTCCATGATATCATTATTTATGTCTGGGCTGAGAGGGCAGCTGTAGTAGCAAGGCTGCATACCAATGTCTCAAATCCGGTTTCTGACCAGGGTCTTTATAGAAGAGCTAGGCTACCACCTGTGCTATAAACCAGTTCCTCACAGCAGAGAATCCTATTTTCACTAAATTGGTGGAGAAACAGGTACCTGCTTGGTACATGGGACATACAAGCAATCATATGCTTTTTCTCCAACCCTGGAAATGTTCTCATCTTCAAACTGAGCAGCTCTTTGAACTGATGAGACAGTGGAAATAGTTTAATTTTTTGATAAGATCGGTTACTAGTTGGGTATTACGTGAGACAGGATAACTTCTGTGCTTGCAAATCCTGTGAAAAATCCTGGTTGGGTAGTTTAATCTTGCCTTTAAAATTCCTCTTTTAATTTCCTTTAGTCACTCTTAATTTCATTGTGCTTTGATATCTTTGATATCTTTGATATTCATAGTTGAAATATGAGACAATACTGCTTTTTTTTTCTGTCTTATAACCTCTGGAAGTATATTCTTGGTTTATTCGCTTACTTAAGTCTTGGATAACTTGATTAGTCCACGTCACTGCTCTGTGACTAATGATATTAAAAGCAATAGCAAAGCATTTTGCCACTTCAATGAAATCAGTGCTTTCTGACTGTCATACTTAAAGCTAGCCAAAGATGGCTGGCTGAACAGTTTTTAAACTAATTAAAGGCTGAGAAGGTTGCTAAAAGATGTTTGTCTTTTTTAGAGAAAGGAATATCCAGGGAGCAAGACACGAAAAAGTCCATCAATCAGCCAGTAACAGAAGACATGGTAAAGAATAGAACTGGCAGGCATAAGTAAGTACAACTTCCTGCGGAAATGTCAGCATTTCTATTGAGATTGCGTGGCAAGGTATTGGTAGCAGGAAGGGGTGGCTTCTGTGAAAAGCTGCTAGGAGCTTCCCCCATATCTGATAGAGCCAATGCGAGCTGGCTCCAAGATGGACCCACCACTGACCAAAGCTGAGCCAATCTGCAACTGTTGTAGTGCCTCTGTGATAACATATTTAAGAAGGACAAAAAAACCCCTATGCAACTGAAGTCAGAAGAGAGGGGTGAGAACACATGAGAAAAAACAACTCTGCAGACACCAAGGTCAGTGAAGCAGGCAGGGGACGAGCTCCTCCAGGCACCAAAGCAGAGATCCCCCTGCAGTCTGTGGGGAAGACCATGGTGAGGCAGGCTGTCCCACTGCAGTCCATGGAGGTCCTCAGTGGAGCAGATATCCACCTGAAGCCTGGGGAGGACCCCACACCGGAGCAGGTGTATACCCGAAGGAAGCTGTGACCCTGTGGGAAGCCCACACTGGAGCAGGCTCCTGGCAGGACCTGTGGACCCGTGGAAAGAGAACCCCATGCCAGAGCAGGTTTTCTGGCAGGACTTGTGACCCCATGGGGGACTCACGCTGGATCAGTCTGTTCCTGAAGGACGGCACCCCATGGGAAGGACCCACACTAGAGCAGTTCATGAAGAACTGCAGCCCATGGGAAGGGCCCACATTGCAGCAGTTCATGGAGGACTGTCTCCCGTGGGTGGGACCCCATGCTGGAGCAGGGGCAGAGTGTGAGGATTCCTCCCCCAGAGGAGGAAGGAGCAGCAGAGACAACGTGTGATGAACTGACCGTAACCCCCATTCCCCATCCCCCTGCGCCATTCGGGAAGGAGGAGGTAGAGAGTTCAGGAGTGAAGTTGAGCCTGGGAAGAAGGGAGGTGTGCAGAAAGGTGTTTTAAGATTTGGTTTGATTTCTTATTATCCTACTCTTATTTGATTGGTGGTAAATTAAACAAATTTCTGCATGTCGAGTCTGTTTTGCCCGTGACAGTAATAGGTGAGCAATCTCTCCCTGTCCTTATCTCAACCCACGAGCCTTTCCTCGTATTTTCTCTCCCCTGCCCAGATGAGAAGGGGGAGTGACAGAGCAGCTTTGGTGGGCATTTGGTGTCCAGTTAGCCCACCATAGCGTTGCTTGGATAAAGAAAAGTCCTGTCTTGCAAGGACATTAGAATTCTCAGAAGAACTCAATAAACACACGGAAAATGATGAATATGTGCATCTATTTACTGTAATTTCCCCACACTGCATTTGTTTGTCAGATTCCTCTACCAAGGCACTTAAAGAATATATGCAATGATTCTTTAAGAGCAAAAACCCTGGCATAACTTAAAAGTAGCCTAAAGCAGAGGACAGGGGTAAAGGTAACTCCAGCTGGGATTGAGTCACCTTTCTTCATAGCAGCCTCTGTGGTGCAGTGTTTTAGATTTGTGACTCAACCAGCATTGACAGTGTTTTGGCTACTGCTGAACAACACTTGCACAGCATCGCGGCCTTTTCTGGTTCTCCCACTGCCCCTGAGAGAGAAGGCTGGGGATGGACAAGAGGTTAGGAGGGGGCACAGCCAGGACACCTGACCCCAACAGACCAAAGGGATAATCCATACCTTATTACATCCTGCTCAGCAATAAAACTTGAATGGAGTTTTTCCAAAGTAGCCGTTGCCCACAGACTGTCTAGGCATCAGTCTGCTGGTGAGAGGTGGTAAGTGGTTATGTTTGCATTATTTGTTTTTTTTGTTTGTTTGTTTGTTTTTTATCCCTTTCAGTTAATAAACTATCTTTGTCTTGATCCACAAGTTTTTCTTGCTTATTCCCTTCCCATTCTCTCCCTCATCCTGCTGTGGGGGAAAGCAAGAGAGCAGCTGGTGGGTACTTAGTTGTTGTCAGGGGTGAAAGACATGAACCCGTTCGATCTGGTCCAGAGGAGGGCCACAAAAATGATCAGAGGGATGGAGCACCTCTCCTGTGAGGAAAGGCTGAAAGAGTTGCGGTTGTTCAGCCTGGAGAAGAGAAGGCTGCGGGGAGACCTCATTGTGGCCTTCCAGTACATGCAGGGGGCTTACAAAACAGATGAGAACAAGCTTTTTAGCAGGGCCTGTTGCAATAGGAAAAGGGGTAATGGTTTCTTACAGAAAAAATAAAAATGTTATCGACATGACTGTCCTCCAAGAAAGTAGATTTAAATATAAGTGAGCAAAATAAGACAGTCCTTACTTGCCACAGAGAGTAGAATTGAGACTTCAACCAGTATGCAAAACTCATAATCATTGAAAGAGTGAGGTGATCTACCATGAAAAGAGCAGTAAGCTAAACTCTATTTAATGTTTACATTAATAATTTTCAATGAAATTTTTAACTGGCCACATTTCCTCCAGTTTCTCAAGGTGTTTCCTCACACCAGAGTTTTGCAATTTAGAAGCATGGTAAAGACAACCTTTGTTATCCCAAACATGAACACCTGTGTACTTGTTTAAACTGTCCACAGAAGTCACTGAGCTCATGTTTGGAACTGAATAAGTCACGCAGCGAAACAATGAATTGATACTGGGATTTTTATGATTAGAAAAGAAAATGCTGATAAAATTTATATTAAAATTGCTTAAATATATACTTGAGATCATTTTACTTCTACTGTTGGGATTTTGTTAACTTTTTTGAGTGGATATTTAACATCAGCTCTCTTACAAACTTCTACTGTAATAACAAGGACTAGAAGAGTTGTGGTAAAAGGTGATAGATGTAACACGCTCTGAAGATCATGATTTTAAGTAGAAGGATGTTCTCTGAAATAATGACATCAGCACCAGATTGCATTGTAATGTACTGATTAAAAAAGAAAAACAGCCGATCCCATGTTTAGCAATTAAGTTCAATCATTTCAAAACAGCTAATATGTTACAGCTAAGACAACTTACTAATTTTTACTCATCAGTCTCATCAGTCAAATAAATAAATTGTGCTTATTTTGATTGTTCTATAATCAGAATTGTTACAAAGCAGTAAAAGTGTTCCACTATATTTAACATCAGCTCCTGTCAGCTGGTTTTCTGTGCAACCGAATAACTGCATGCTTAGGTGCTCAAGGGAGTTGGCTCTACACAGAAGCCCAGAATGGATTTCAGGTTAAGAGTTATGAAGTAGGGTTAAAAGTGAGATACACACACAGAGCTGATGCTTCTATCAGTTCCTTTAATCACCATTTAATTTTTCTTTAGATGTCTCATTGACTCTAGGATACAAAGCTGTCTGTACCTTGTTAATGGATGGAGCAGGATAAACGGACAGGCGATATTTAGTGTCTTCTAAAACATAGCTGTAGCAAACAGAGATGCAAGAAAAGTTTAACTAGATTCAGTGGGTTACTCACATCTTCCAGAAATTACATGTCAGCAGAGTTCTGGAGGTACTTCTGTTCCTTTTCCTCAACTACCATGTCCAAAACTGGAAATTTTTGGTGAAGCAACAAGATGTCATTCCTCATGATATCTACCTGTGTCCTAAGTCAAGAGTCTAAGTTCTCTGAGCACAAGAGATTACCTTTAGTACTCTTGGTTAACCAAAAAGAACTGAAGACATTTCCACTCTTGACGCTTCCATTGAATAGTTTAGAGCCTCCCATTCTGGGTAAGATTACTTATTAGGCAACAGGGATTCTTGTGGTTGTGTTAATTATCCATTCATCATCTCAGCTGAATGAGATATCGCTGTCTCCCTTTTTTAAGATTCTAGGGAAAAGGCAAATTCAATCTTAGGATCTGCTAAGAAGAAAGAAACAATGAAACTGAGAAAACTATTACGTTACTGTATTGACTCAAAGTCTGACCACACTTCAAATAAGATGTGCAATCTGGTTTGCTGCATCTAAAACATTTAAGTCAAATTCATAAAAGTTCTCAAAGAGCAGAAGGGGTGATTAAATGTATGAAACAGTTTACTATGTGAAGAAATTTCTAAATAAACATGGATTTTTTAGCTTGGAGTTCTTTAAAGGGAGATAAAGGTGACTTACTGAAGAAAAGGTATTGGCACTTCACCCTCTATTCCAATAAAAGAATTAGGCAGAATCAAATTAACCTATCAAGTAACAGGTACAAACCAAATAAAAACTTAACCTGAACTTCAGCAGTTTAATTCCTTGTCACCACTGTTATGGATATGGAGTTTACTTACATGGGCTGAAAAGACTTTGGACAAATTCATGGAAAAGAAATCCACAGAGACTCTTTTACCTAGAAATTTATGGTGACAAATACCTGAGGCTAAGCTGCAAGTTGTTGGAGACAGTAAGTATATTGCACACAGTATATTTATGTGCTTCCTTTGTTCTTTTACCCTTTTCTAAGTATCTGCTTTTGGCACAGTTGAAAATGGGGTGCAGGCCATTCTGGCCTGTGGTGTAACACAGTATGACGGTTCTTAGTTTCGGAAAGCAGTTCAGAAGATAGATTTGGATTATAATGGCAGGTTTCCCTTCAGACATAAGCAAGTATTATTTTCGAAAACAGAAGCACATCTGAACAACAGGGTTTCTGCTAGCTTTTAGCATTGTGGAGTTCTCCTGTGTGAAGGGGAATAAGAAAGAGGTCAAATAGGAGAGCTTCAGGAAAAGGAAGATTAGCAAAAAAATGCAAAAACAGAGGAGAGTATTCATGTCTGGTTTTCAGTTTCTGGAAATTCTAGAAGCAGCGGTATGGAAATAACCTCTTATTTTTATTTAGGCAGTGCTCAAGAGGATAGGACTATAGGACATACTTATTAATAATTACTTTACTGAACCAATTTCACCTAATGGTAAACCTGCTAAGTCCTTAACATTGACTAACCAACTGAATTACAGAAGAATACACTATGATAATCTGGCTCAGATTACAGACTAATGTGTCTTCAAAACAAAAGAGTTAAAAATTTTTGATTTATAGAGCTTCCTTGTCTTCGGAGAATCTTGCACATAAATATTGCAATTGACCTTCTAAAGTGCTTTGCAAACATGAATCATCTAAATTATTTATGAGGTAAGTAATTAAGAACAAGGAAGTTTTTTTCTGAAGAATAAACCAGCTCAATCTCTAAAGACAATTCTGTCTTAAAGAAAACCACATTTCAGTGCCTGACAGAATAATTTACAAGTGTTCTCCAGTGCCACATCCAAATTTTTAGCTTGAGATCTTAAAGAATAGCAATGGGGTTTGTTTAGGTCTTTTAAATTTACAAAGATCAACTCCCTCCTCAAAATAATCACATTATAAAATCAGACTTTACTTTCTCATCTGAAGACAATTCAGATGGACTAATTCCATTGATGAAAGCATTGGAGTACAGTCTAATTTCTTCCCAGTCGTAAAATCAAGTCAGCAACTCTAATTCAAAATTGCGATCACAAAACCATATCTCCATTTTCATTAACACAGAAAATCTCTTGGTAGCACACTTTTTTTTCCTGTGCTCACTTTTTGTAATCAACAGACAAATAAAAATCATTGAGTAAGCAGAAGTGATTGTAGGACTGTATTCTTTAAAATATTTTGCCAAAAGCATATACTGCTTACATATTTAGGCTATATTTGATTTACCGATGTCAAGAGTTCCCATAACTTCACTAGCCTTAGTTCAAATTCATTTGAAAAGATCGCGATAAAAATTTACTACCACTTTCCTTAGATATAAGACATTAATTTCCTAGGCCTCAAAAATTCTGCAGTTTTTTCTTTGCTGTGATGAAGTCATCCCCTAATACTGAGGCACACTGGTATGCTGTTCTTGGACAGTGAACTAGGACTGCCTGCTCAGCTCTTGAGCACTTGCGTGCTAATGCAGGAACCTTTCTTTGGCCTTCACAGAAATAGCAGCAAAGTACACTGGCATGTATATCAGAAACAGCACCTGGACAGCATGTGGGAGAAAACACATGCTTTTACTTTCTTTCAGACATTGAAAACTGCCAGGTATCATTCACTCCTACACGTCCAAACTGCCTAACAACCTCTTAGCTGTTACAGACTTCTGTCCACTTGATATCAGGGAGGCTCTCACAACTAGAAGAAGAGACAAATTCTTGGCCGCTCTTTGTGCAGAAGACCCAGTTTCTCATTCCACTGTCCTAGCTGCCTCTTTCCATAGACATCCTCCTTCCTTTAAGAGGTTAATAAAATTGTTGATGTGCTTAAATATAAATAAGAAAAATTCAAGGTGAACTTAAAGCCAGCTATTTGGCTTCAGAGTGGTTCCTTTGCTCTCTTTGGGAAAACTAAATGTGAAGATGTTTCATGCAGCTCTGTACAGCCAAGCTCTCTTCTGAGAAGCACCTGTCATCTCATCCTGCCTTCTTTGAAGGAAGCATTAATTTGCCTTGGAACACCTCTTACTATCTGAGTTTAAAATCATCTGTGTAGGTTCCTGCCCCCCATTGCCCGTAGTGTTAACAACTTTTGTTAAACAGAGATTCCAAACTGACTCATGCAGATATGTTCAAAATGTTCCTCACTTTTCTGTGGCCTTTGGTTAAGCTAGCAATATCCATTTACAGAAGGTAAGTGTGCCTATTCAGATGATATGTAGCATCATGTTGGGGTATAGGTGAATATTTACATACCTCATTTTAGTATTTGAATTTCTTCAATAACAGCTCAAGAATTTTCACTGTATGTACACAGATGGGAATAAAGAATTCAAATCATTAGTAGAGTCTGACTAGAAGCAAGGACAAACAAGTGTGTGGATGGCAGTATGTTAAGATGTGATTGATAGCATGATGCTGTGCTTCCTTGTTTAAGAGAACATTACTAAAAAACTGATGTGGAACTTTACCACACCATTTGTAAGAACAATTATCAGAGCAGTCATGCTTTAAGTGTGTGTCGATTACTCGAGTGGACACAGCATACTTCTCAGTTCTGTCATGTTACCTGAGCCTTACCTTAAATTGTTCAGTTCTATGTTTCTTATCGAAATACTCTGCTTCCCAGTCTGAAGCCTAGAGAAATAGTAGCCTTTCCTTTGAAAATTGCGTATATTAACTTTTTGTTATGACAATTTTTCTGAGATGTGTACTTTCCTTCATGCCTAGTTAATTACATCTTTTCCGTTAATCAACTAGCTTTGTCTTATTCCCAGGGTGAAATGTGTCAAGAAACAGGTTCTGAATTTATTTTCATTCTCATCCTTTACATATTTACCAAAGAAAAACATAAAGTTAATCTGTTTTCTTCATCTTATGGAAACATCAAAAAGAACAGTCATCAAGTTTAAAAGTTGAATTTCTTCAACTTTTTTCTTCAAACATTAGGGACCCTTTTCTTTAATTCACTGTTCAATATCCATCAAGTGTCTTCATGGAGGCAATGGCTTTAAAACTTTGTTATCAATGGAAAAAAGAAGATCTTAAAGTAATTTTGTTTTACAGAATGAAGGAAAAAATCTTTTTAAAGTACATATTATCTAAAAAATCAACAGATGGGATATTGTGGGTAGGTGTAATTCTGTCCCTTTTCTGACAGTTTTTCTCATAAAAGAGCTTAAAGATCTTTGCTTAGTAACTTTTAGGTATGTGAATGTAACGCAGGTTTATAATTGAAGACTCACAGGAGTGCTGCAATCTGATTTTAAAGGCCAAAATATTCTTTTTATCAGTGTTTATTTCTCCTTTATCTTTAATTTACATATTACTACACTTACATATTACTGAAGAAAACAAGAAAAAAAAGAGATAAAGTCCTCCCACAACAATCCCAATTAAATTGTGTCAGCTGTTAGGTATAGGTAGAAACTAATCAGAAATTGCTTGCAATATAGCAAGTTGTAATGCTACTTGGAAGTCACAAGTTACAGATTGACAAAGCTGTTTTAAAACTCAAATTTCTTTGAAATGTTCCAAATAGATCATTCATCTTGGATGTCTGTGTTTGCTCTTAGCAATCTCTTCAGTACACAGATACTCTTCAGTACACAGATACTATTACACTGAAAAGTAATACACCTCTATGCATAGGAATACACTTTTTTTTAGCTCTCTGAAAAAAACTGGATGTTGCTTTGAAGTTATTGGTAGATATTTTTGTCCAGGAAATGATTTACTGCTGGATATTCATCAGAGTGCATAGAAGAGAATGGATAAATGTGCAGATACTTTCTACTCAAACATTTTATATAATAGAATTAAAATAGAAAAGTTTTGACACCTAAGATAAGTCAAGGCGCATTTAACTAGGTTGGCAGATGAATATTACATGCTATAAAATAAAATTTCTTAACGATGCTACTTTTTTAATATATGGAAATCCAACGTAAGATTAAACTATGCCAATTTCCAGTGAAATCTTTATGCTTATTTGCGTTCATGGATAACAATGGGAAATATGCCTCCATACACCTGGGAAATTCAGGAATAGACAGGCAGACATAATTCAAGGAAGGTTCCAGACAACAAAAGACATTCTTCTGTATAAGAAACAACCTTAGAAACAAAGATTCTATAACTGATGAACCTATCTAACATTTAAATGCCTTTCTTAAAGAATTTTTAATTTATGTTGAAAAGTATCTGATAATATTTTGCATAAGAAACATTGTCTGAAATCTAGGAAGTTGTCCTTCTTTATAGATGCCTTAAAATTAATGTAATAAATTATTGGTAGTAGTGTTACTGTAATTTATTTCCCATGGAAGTTTCTTTGTGTGCAACAACAGTTACCACCTCTAATAACAGAATAGCTATGTCCTCTACAGAACAGTTCAGAAGTGACTGGTAACAACTGCTAAATTCTTGAATATTGATACTGTGTCAGCATTTTCATGGTTTTCATCAGTATTTTTTTTAAAAGAAAATCTGGTTGGTTCCTTCAATTTCTCACTTTTTTTTTCCCTTTTTCCCTGCCAGGTACTAAACTAAAGTATTTAAAGGACAACTTCATGTCATAACATGGTTTGACAGAAACTAAATAATCCATCTAGGAGGCAAGTATCTAACATCAAGAGAAAAATCCCAAGTGATGTAAATTCCTAGTTATTACAGTAGAATGAGAAAAGACAGTAGTGTCATGATTGTACGAAGTAGTAATTTCAGAATTCAATGACTGATCTTACTCTGCTTCAGAGAAAAAGAAAAAAGAAGAAAAAAACCTCAAACAACAAAAGCAAATAAAACCACCAAAAAGCCAAACCCTTATGAATCCATCTGGAGGTGAGGAGGTCTTACTAAGAGTCTGAAGCAGGTAGTGCTTCCAGCACAACAATTTTGTTTTTTCTGTGTGTTTAAATCTATGGTTGGATATAGCAGGCCTGCAACAGCCACATATGATGATACCAAGATACTTGATTCATCCATGTTGGTGTTCTCCTGTTAGCCAGAGAAAGCATCCCTCCGGCTCCTGACCTTAGTAGTAAGTTTGGCTCTCATGGGATGGCTGGTTTGGTTCACTGTCCTGATGTAACCTATGGTGATCAAGCAGGGCTAGGGTAACAGTCTCCAGAAAGGTCGAATTACATAGTATTCATACCTCCACCTGTTCCGCGAAGGTCAGCTATGTCTCACATTAGTGCTACTGATCAGCACTGTATGAGCCGATGTGTTCCGGAGCTCCTTTCTCATCTCCAATAGGTATGCTTTTAAGGGACATTCTAGAGGGGGTTTTGGAAGTCCGTTTTCCCTGTTCATTCAATTAAGAGAAAAATAATTTGTGCTGAGAGCATCACATCCACAGTCTTTCACAGGGATGTAAAGGACTTTCTGAGTTTTTATCAGCAATTGCAATGCACTTCCGAAGCACATCTTCAGGTTTAGTTTCCTGTAAAAAGGTTCCAGGTCACATTCTTGAAGATCATACTGTTTGATGTGACACCAAATACAGTAAGTGGAGATAATCTGGAGATTCACTTCACTTGTTCATCTGAAGTGCTCATATAGATGAACTCTGAGATGCCCACTGACAATCTGTCCTTATTGATACCTCACAGGCAGCAGCCCTCATGCTAGAATAACATGACACATTACTCTAAATTTCTTGGAACAAAAGTAGGCATGGAGGAATGAGCCACTAAGGGAAGAAGAAAAAATGTGGATTTCCGAGCACTGATGTACTTTTTCCCATCTTTCTGCAAGAGCTAGGAATTTCAACTAATAGGTCAGCAGCTGAGTTCAGTACTATGAAATGTATTAACTTACTCCCATGAGCTAGCTTTGGTTATGAACACCTTTCAAATGGTGTGTGAAAAATCAGCTTGTAGATTTGTGTGTTCAGCTTAGAGCCCTGAGAGTTACAATATCGCTGCATCCCTACAATAAAGGACTTCCATACTCTTGGGGCAAGTAAGACCATCTGGCTTCTGAAAAATTGAGATCCTGATTCCAGAGTAAACATATTTAGAGACTGATCAAAGGTATTTTAGATAATATTTCTATATGTTACTTCTATGCATGTAAGTTGCTTAGAATTCTCTTCCTTTGATGACAGAAGTTGCAACAGTAATCAGTGCTTTAAATCTGTGTCACAATACAAAATTTGGAATTTCTGATAAGTCCTTCCTCTCTCATGAACAAAAAAACTACAGTTCCTTCATGTTCAAACTAAACAATATGAAAAGAAAGAAAACAATTTAAAATGAAAGTTATGTGGTAAAGGTAAGGAAAAATTTGGGAATGGGAAAGAACATTTCCTTGGCACATCAGTTCAGAAGTATGGAATAAGAAGGTGCTTCTACTTTATTTCTTGTTCAGGTTCATACATTTTCTTTCAATTCTTTGCCTTTGTGTTGGTAACTTTAATGCCAAATAAAGAGTTACTGATGTATACAAATAAGAATACATGTAATGGTAAAAAACCCTCATAATTAGATTCGTAGGATGGTTGAATTTCAAATACGTGCTGAGGAGAAAACAGAAGCAACTCTTAAAATAAGTAACAGTGAATAAGAAATCAAATAGAATAATCATTCATTATTAATTTTCCATACTTGCTGTTGAATTTTACAGTCAAAAATATCTGAAACTCATTAAAGGAACTCTTCATTCAACCATGATTTTTTCTATCTTTCAAACCACATTTGTGAAAGCGGACGTCATTTTTACTGTGGGATTGGGTGCAAATAGTTGATATCATACCCTTCAGTGATTTTTCTTATAATTCATGTTCTCTTTCTGACATTTTTGTGTGCCTTGCTAAAAGATGTTGTCCCTTCTCCTAAGTTTTTTTTTCTTTTTTTTTTCTTTTTTTTACAACGTAAATACATTGATCCCTACATCTTTTGGGATGCAGAGTACCTGTGTTTCTTTGCTTTTTGTTCAGTAAGTTTATCTCTTAATTTGTTTCACTTAGTTATTAAACTGTGATTGAGTTAAAAATTATGTATATTCATGATTTGATTTTCAATGACTACCTACCAGGCAAAAGATGGCATGGTATTATGTTTGTATCCTTTAATCACATTTTTTCCTGACTTCTTGGGAAAAAATCTGCCCTTTTCCACCTTTATTAAATTGCCAGAATGAAGTGGTTGTGTCTTGGAGATAAATGGGTGATATTTTAGTATAGTTTTGTAATACAGGTCAACAGTTGAGATTTTTCCAGTGTGACTAAGGAGAAAAATACTGACTCAAAAGCAAAACTCTCAGAGTAACTTTGTTGTTGGAGACTGGGTGGGGTCCAGGAAAAGTAGGGACTAGAAAAATTTTGGCACACTCATTAAGTACAGATTAATGGCAAAGGACTTAAAAATATTTGTTGTCCTTCCATAGGCTAGAAATAAAACTTGGTCAAAATGCACACATTAACTTTAGACAAATCTTTTTGTTGTTGTTGTTGACTCTCCAATATTACCTTCAATCTTTATTAGACTTCTAATTTTTCTGTTTCACAGTAAGAGTGCTTAAAGCTTTGCTATTTTCACTGAATTTGATATGTATAAAAAAGAACAGTCTTGTGTTATTATGAAATGACATAATTGTGATCACCAGAAGGTGTGCACCACTTTTGTTTTCATCACTTAGATCTTTTTAACAAATAACCTATGTTTAGTAAATGCTTGTAGTTTAAATATACCACTCAGGTTTATCTACAAAGCTGAGTATTGCTTTATCAGTGTAGAAGCCACTGCGACATAAACCAGGCTAGAACTCAGATGTAAAGTACTTTCAAGAGATTAAAATGTAAATAAAGTTTTGCAAGATAAATCCATGAGATATAGAGCAGAAAATGATTACATGGAGTTCATGCACTGAATCTACATCCTCAGGGATCTGAACTTTTGCCAGTTAGTTTGGACAGTGGTTCTGTGTACAGGAAGGGCAACAAGACAAATCTGCAGGAAAACGAATCCACTCCTGCTTCCTTTCAGTACAGCATTAGGGCTCAGGCACATTCTCTCAGCATGAAAGACTTAACAGTTGGCATAATAGCTAGGTTGAAAATTGCCCAGTAAATTATCCATAATTTGTTTACATAATCCATGAACGCTGGGTGTACCTATGGATTATCCCTCTCCAAATGTCAAAAGAGCAAAAATCTACGAACTCAGCTTCCTGACAGAGATTATACAGTGAGTGTCTTTTTGAGTACATACCAGTTAATATTTTGTTTCTGAGATGAGACTTTGTGCATATGTACTGGTTTTATGAGCCTTTTAGGCAGAAAAACTATTGACAAAGCAATGAGAATGCTCTAAGCAACTTGTTTCATTTATACATGTGTATCAGTCTTGGATTATAGGTGACCAGACAACATTTTGTGTATACCTCAATCCAATGGAATTCAGAGATCCTTAGAAACATTCCTCCCAGAATTCAACGTGCAGCATAAAGTCTCTTGCTCTTCTGATAAGTCACTTATTTCCACCTTCATTCCCAATGAAAAAGAAACAGAAGTTTGTCATCATACACATCCTACGTACCAAGTGTCTGTAATGCTTCAAGTTACATTTGGGAATGTAAGTTACTTACATGTAGAAGAAATACAAAAAGGGATATAGAAGTGTTAATATAATACCAAAACCTTTCTTGGATTGTTATTCCTGAAATTTTTATTTGCATGTCTGTGTGTCTGTGTTAACTTTCTTATATGACATGTTTCTCTATACTATGTGGTGCCTCAAAATCTGTTTTTGTGACTAGCTGCTGAAACTTGGGAATCACAGAAATGAAGATTGCTACAGAACCAAAACATGTTTGCGTCCAATTGCTGTCTTTCTCTGAAGTGATAATTCCAAAATTTAACTTATTCTTCCCTTTCTCTTTTAAGAAAAAAAAAATATCTGGACTCCAGGTACATGTCAAATAGTTGATCTGGAAGTTAAAATGGAAGCCTATTGGGTTGCCCTATATAAAATGTACCTAATAACTGCAAGTAGGTATTTAAATTGGTCTTGGAACAGTAGAGTGTGTTGCAGTACTCTTTGGGCTGCTCCAGAATTTCCCTGTTGTTAATACTTTCAACAGGTCTAGAATATTGCAGGAAGACATATTAATGAATTCCTTGAGGCAACTTAGATCAAGTTTGTAATTGCCTGGACAATATATGGACAATTGCTATGAGCAAAACATGTAGCCAACCCTGAAACTGCTTGCAGCTTCCCAAAGGACCAAGCAGGCTTTGAACAAACTCCAGTCTGAAAAATGACACTGCATAGGATTTTCATACTCTACAGTTATACGTTGTGAACTACATTCTTAAGCAAGTTCTGTGGACAAAAAGGTAATATGCCAAAATAGAAGGTATCCATACTGAAAAATAGCACTTTCTATTTGATGAGGACAAATTAACCACTTTTGCCCAACCTAAAATGTAAAACAGGGTCATTTTAAGTATGCAGAAATATTTTTGTATTTGTTGTCAAGAAATTTCAATGAAAATACAAAAATTCCAATGAGACATAAAAGTAATTCCAAATACACTTGGCAAATGAATTCACAGAGTAGATAGCTGTGCGTTGGTAGGAGAAAAAAAAAATCTCAACAGCTACATACAGACAGGTCACCAGATTTTAAGTAACCTTCTTGGAAAAGTGTGTTTTTGTGTTGTTGTTTTCCCACAAACTGAGCACTACTTGCCACTTGGACCAGTTTATCTTTTAGTTTGGCATATTTACCATATGTTTGGAGGAGTCAGGCTCTTCGAATATTTGTTGCTTTTCTTCAATTTCAGTCACTGCAGGAATATATTTGGAGTAACTCCTCATTCAATTATGTGCTCAACATGCGACACCATGTTAAGTAGACAAAAGGGCTCTTCCTTGCAAAATTGTCCAAGCTGAGTTTAAAAGAAGATTCATAACAGTTTGCACTTCAATGGAGATAAAAGCTTCCACTTTGTTTTTTCTTTTCTTTTTCTTCCTCTGAGTTAGGTTCCCCATGCCATAAGCATTGACATTTTCTTGCTTATCATTTAATTTCTTTAAAAGCAGCTATGAAGAAAACTATGACTAATTGTATCTAGGTTTATATTGTTCCTTACAGACACAAAAGCATTTAAGTGGCTTATTGCTGATAACAAGGAGCTCGTCCTTAAAAACTTCCTTTAACAATTTCATATGCTTGCTTCCTAACATTGAAAAAACAAACAAACAAAAATATTATTTATTTTGCCTTAAAATTGGAATATAAATGAATTTCTATCACTATTAGATAGGTACTATAGACATAAATTATGATGTAGATTTGGTCAATGATTTTCAGACAAGAACACAATTTAGGAAGGAAATAACATGAATCAGGTAGAAAGCTTATGAGAAATTATTGAAAGACCATTTACTTGATTTTCAAGGTGGGTTTTAATTGTGATTTTGTCAGCAGACACGTTCAACACTGCAGCAGTCTTAAAGAAAAAGACAGTTACAGTGCAGGTACTCGTACATGCTTTCCTATTGCCTGCTATGTGAAAAAGCTGAAGTGTGTCTTTTACTTATATAAAGAATCACTATCTTTGAAGAGATTGCATTGATGCCTTGCCATGTCCTGTATAGGATTAGTTCTGTTCACTCTGTCTTTCAACAGGCTTGTTTTTAAGTGATTTTATCCTTTCATGTTACAAGATTTTACAGTTTCTGGAATCCATGTGTACGTCCTAGTCAATACTTTTTGTTACAAGCCTACAGTGAAAAAAGGCATGTCTCTTAAAACACAGTGTAAAAAAAGACATGTAAATGATGTGAACCTTCTGTAGAATTTAATCTGTTTTATTATTTTCACCTCTTAATCCTTGGAGTATTATCACAACGGTTCTGTATAACAGAAACTGGAACAGAACAACTGTGAAAGAAATGAAGTGCAAATCAGAATAATCACTAGCTAAGATGATAGATGTCTGATTTAGACATTAAAGAAAGCTTGATTGTTGCTTTTGTTGGTGCTTGCAATAACTCAGTACTGGATGACACTATCTCCATGCAGCATTGCTTAAGGAAATTAAAAGTACTAGTTTCTGTCAGCAGTGTTCCAGGATGTTTTAAGGATTCACCCACCAGTACTGACTACAATTTAGCAGGAGGTGGGAAGAAAGCAGCCATAGATTCCTCAGAAGTGTCCCACCATGAAAATCCAAATACTGGTTGGAATAACAGATTTGTAGTCATTACTGTCTTCCAATGAAAACATTTTTTATTGGAAGTGAAATCCAGATTGTCTGTACTTTGAACTAAGCAGATTTCTCTCTCCCTTAAAGTGTCAGACAGGCAAAAGAACCAGGGTTCCTCTTAATCCCTACTGGCTATGGAATTACAGCTTCAGAGCATTTCTCATTTACAGGTGTGTCTCCAATGAAAATTCGGTTTTGATGAAGCATACACATATTTTAAAAAATCCCACTGAGTAAATTATTTGTTAGTTTGTTTTTGGGGATGATGGAGTGAGCGGTGTGTTGGAAGGCAAGTCCTCTGTTATCTCTTTCTCCTCCTTTGTGACCTTAGTAAAAAGCCATTATGATTTTTAAAACTTTTTCCTATCAGAAACTGGGAGAAGAGAAGTTTTGATTCTCACCTAATTAAAAAGCTCTTTCTTTTGAACTCACAAAACCATCCCAAAAAACCAAAAAAAAACCAAACAAAAAACTAACCCACAAAAATATAAAAAAATATTAAATATTTATTTACATAAAATATGTGTGGAAATATGTACTAGATAAGAATGTGGATTAGTGTTTTTAGTGCAACTTTTGAGGTAGCAAATTTACACTGCAGGGTGTAATCCTGAAACACAGTCATTGTTAGTACATAATCTTGTAGAAAACCAATCAGTCAAAATACAGACATTTCTGTCCATGAAAATTAAAATGTTCACTTAAAAACAGTAAAATTTTGGCTTTTAATAGTGATCTAAGGAAGAAGAAATTTACATGGGTGAAGTATATACAAGTGCAGGAGTTCCCTCACTTTCTTCTGCTCATTTTCTACAGTGTGATTACATCCAACTGCAGTCCGTCTAATCTTCATGACATAAAAAGTCTATTCAAGCAATAAACTAACATTTCTGGCTAATACATACTACTGTGTGACTCCCAGCACACAGTAATTATTGAGGATATTATGATTATTTAGATAGTTGCTCTTTGATCCTATTTACTTTTAGTTAAGACATAAGAGAAATATCTCAGAGAGCAAGATAAAGGTTTAAACCAAATATGAAGGAGGTGGGTAAGATGCATGTGCAAGCTGTGTGTATAACAGATATTTACATTCATGCCCACTATTAGTTACTCCATCAAGGCAAATGAAATTCAATTAAGTAAAAATGGTATGAGAAAGATTGTGTCTTTCATCTTTTGAACCACACCATTTAAATAAAGAAATTAATAAGAAGTTAAAAAATTGTGTTCTCAACCCTATTTCTGACTAGAATTTTCAGCCATAAAGCCATTCTGTCTTCACTAAAGGTAAAATGCAAAATTCGAATTTCAGTTCACAATGAATTACTTGAGAAAATATTTTTGTTCTGAGGAGAAAATCTTTTGATATTTATGAATAAATTTGGCTGCCTGTAAATTTTTCAGACTTGCTGCTGATCACTGATTTTTTTTCTTAACACATCTCTGTCTTTTAAAGTGGTACAGCTTTTCAGCCGTCGGAGTGCTACTGAGATGTATTACCTACAGCAAGTTCCAATCCAGCTTGGGCTACTGTGAGGGCTGTAGCCCTTTTAGTTGCTTTGTTCCCATTCAGATTATCTGACATCTATAACTAAGGTTTTTAGGTGAAATAGAAGAGGGGGGAACCCTTGGTAGCTTTTGTTGAGGATAAAATAAATCAGAATAAACCAGGAAAACCATGGTATCTTTCTCAAGGATCAGATAAAGCATAATCAAAAGATATTTGCAATGTTGGGAAAAGCCTGGATTCCGAATACACATTGTTGCATATCTGTTAGTAAATTCCAACTCCTAATTTGAAATTTCCACTCAGTAAGATGAAAATGTTATTTGCCTGGTATCTGTTGTAATATTTCTTGTGTTTAATGAAATGTTGCAGTAGAATGTCAGAGACGTGTTAATGTAATGGAGCTGGTAACGTAAGAAGATAATTCAATTATTCCCTGACTACTGTTTGCAATATGTGTGTGAGGGTAATGTGGAATATTGTCTGTAAAGAATGGATTTGCCTAGAATTGAATTGTCTGTATCAAAACCAACAACAGATCAAAACTAAGAAGTTGCATCTTACATTGACACCTAAAATTTCAGTACTAACTTCATCCTTTGTTGGGAGCAGATACTGAATGGGATGTGGAAGGCAAATATTGCATCATTGTTTTATAAAAGCAGCATAAAGGCATAAAATGAAGCGAGGAAGAAGCTCTGAGGACATATCAGACTGCATTCTGAAGCTGCCCTTCATTAAGCAGTACTGAGGTGTTCGCAACTGGAATGATCCTGACTGGAAGACCATTGTACATGGAGTAGCTCATCACTCACATAACAGTCAACCTGAATAAGACCAAGCCTGTGCTGTGCTGCACGTGCAGCTTGGGTATTCAGGTCCGTGCATTTGAGAGTAGAAATGATGGAGTTGTTTCATTTGAAGAAAAATCCTGTAATGCCCAGCTCTGGGATCCCCACTTCAAGAAAGATGAGGAACTACTGAAGAGAGTCCAGTGGAGGGCTATGAAGATGATTAGGGGACTGGAGCGTCTCTCCTACAATGAAAGGCTGAGGGAGCTCGTCTTGTTTAGCCTTGAGAAGAATGAGAGGGGATCTTATAAATGCTTATGAATATCTTAAGGGTGGGTGTCAAGAGGATGGGGTTAGACTCTTTTCAGTGGTGCCCAGAGACAGGACAAGGGGCAACGGGCACAAACTGAAGCAGAGGAAGTTCCGTCTGAACATGGGGAAGAACTTCTTTCCTTCAAGGGTGCCGGAGCACTAGAACAGGTTGCCCAGAGGGGTTATGGAGTCTCTGTCTCTGGAGATACTGAAAACCCACCTGGATGCAGTCCTGTGCAGAATGCTGTAGGTGACCCTGCTTTGGTGGGGGGGG
>Ga0065711_1030370_pt1 | contig 32695 bp, 15 predicted proteins | sample Hoacrofraction12_FD_59098 | JGI IMG/M metagenome (GOLD analysis project Ga0065711, IMG submission 59098) | Hoatzin crop microbial communities from Cojedes, Venezuela - Epithelial fraction 12 v2 (version 2) | ecosystem: Host-associated > Birds > Digestive system > Esophagus > Crop | place...
CGCCCGCCCCGTCCGTGGGGAGCTCGGGCTCTGAGCTCCCGCTCGCGGCGGAGCGGTGCTGAGCCTGTCGGGCAGAGAAGCTGAAGGAGGTCACCCGAGTTCCGACCCCGAGAGCGGCTGTTCCGCGGCCAGCGGCCTCGGGGGAGGAGGGTGTATCTGCGAGCTGAGCGAGCAGGCTGCCGCCCGCGGTCGGTGCTGGAGCTTGGACCTGTTCGGTAAATACTGAAATGTCGCTTAAAAATTTAGAGTTCTTGGGTTTTGTTTGGGTTCCCCCCGGCCCCCCACTTTAAGAGAAGAGTAGGGGAATCGTAAAGCTGTTACTGGATAAAAGGGAAGAGCTACTGAAGTCTGGCTTCCTGTTGACTTGTTAATTGTGCATACTGGTCCCTAAGATAACAACCCAGCTCTTTCACCCCCATTGCCCCGGTTCACACTCGGATCTCCTCAGCATACCACCATGTGCTAACGTCCTTTCTGTCTCTTTCCTTCCAACACCTAGCTAATGTGCTTAATTTCTGCCACATGTCCTATAAACTTTCCCACTGTCACTCATCTCCTTTCACTTTCCGTAATTATGCCCTGTGGCTGGTTTGGATCTACACATGTGTTGATTTGCCTTTCAGCAAGCAAAGCAGAACAGATAACTGTTGAGCTCACACTGGAGACGCCGGATCTTTTACTTTATCTAGATGCCAATGCGGGGGAAATCTAGAAATTTTAACATGTTTGAGATTTCTGTCTTTCTGACAAATTAGGTTGTCATTTGGCAGTGAGGTCAGAAGCTGTGTTTCTTGAACAAAAGGCACAGTCGCATTAATCTCATTTCTCAGAAGATGCTAAAAGTATTAACTAAGGAATAAATATACAGATAATAACAAAAATACAGTTGTAAGAGGTAGTTAAAATATCTTAATTTAGATTAAAATTATTTTTACTGTTTTAGTTGAAATACTACATGTAGCTCATTACCTTTTCATTATGTTAAAAACACGTGACAAGTAAAAAAAATAGGATTAGATTTTTTGCTACTAAGAAATACTTAACTTGCTACTTTTCTCTATAAAATATACTGTGATGTTCTTGATAAGTATCTTCACAATGAGAAAAATCACTCTGTTAATTTTTTTCCTCCTTTTGGAAATGTTAATGATTATAGAAGCCATGGAGATGCATATGTGTAAGGAATGTTGGCACTTGGGATAGAGCAGTCCTGTCCTCTTTGAGAGGAGTGGCAGATCTGTAGTGTTCAACACTACCATCATTGAACTCTTAGGTATTAGTGATAAAAATTTTTCTAGTCAAATACAATTGTTGTTCTTACAGATATATTAAAAATATTTTGTAGTGGACACCCGTTCTGGTATCAGTAAATGTAATTGGAAGAGCGTTGAGCTGAGCTTGCTCTGTGTTCGGGAACAGGTTTTCCTGTGCAGGTATAGTGATGCAATGATCTTTTAGCTAAATGGTTTAAACTATCTTAATGCCTCTGAAGTGCAGTTATGTCATCTGCATAATGGACTAATATGATGAGAAACTAAGGTATATCTCATTGATGTTAGTTCATGAGACAGAAGCTGAGTTTAGATTCAGTTAGGAGAAGTTAAACTGGTCAAGTAACTACAGCTGATGCATATGTCTGGCAGTCTTAAAATGCTTGTCAAACATGTATTTTCATCAGAATAATTTTGATAGTCATCCTAAAGCTTGATTTAAGGGCTGAGATGGGGAACGTAGTTTGTTCTCTGATGGCTAGTGTTGTAAAATGGGAAGTTTCTGACATATAATCGATTAGTATTCATCTAAATTGAACGTATATGAAAACTATACTCTTCAACAGTATTTTAAAACAAAATGGTTCTGATCTTTTCTGTGTTTGTGCTTGTAACGTTTGGCTTATTCTATGCAGAAAGGCTGAATTGGATTATAGTACAAGTTTTTAGGAACAGAAAGTAATATGAGCTGAGAAACCTATCCATTACAATTACGTGCATGTGAGGGCATGAACACATCTACTTGAATTAGAGGTTTTTCAAAAGAAAATGGAACAGAACACTCTCTCCTAGTACTGTACTCTTTGAAGATAGATAAAGGCTGCTCAGCAGGGTTTTAGCGTACTTAGAGAGTGACGTATAACCGTACTGAGCTAAGACACAGCCCATACTGAGTTTTTGTATGTTTAGTTGTAACTAGTTCTGATAGTACTTACAGTATAATCATAATGACCTCAGAGACAACTGATGTGTTATAAAAGTTCCACTGTTGTTATGAACCGATGCAAATCACTCAGAGATGGCAGCGTGGGTAGAGATTGTTAAGAGGAGCTGTCGTGGTCAGATGCGTGCCCCTAAGAAATTCTTCATGCAGTGTGCAGAGTTTTCAAGAGTATGCAAGTTTTAATTTCTTACAGTTCTGGCAGGCTGGTTCCTCTGACTGGCAGCGATTGATAAGCTCCTAACTCCTCACTTCTGAAATAATCCGATATTTTTGGAATTCTCATCACGGATTGGGTAAAGTCTTTAGTGTGAATCTACCGATGTGTTTAAAATAGTTTCCCAAACAGCATATTAATTATAAAGGATTTTAGGTAAAACACATACGAACTTGATGTGTTTCTTTGTTTCTTATACTTGCAATTGTTGTAGCAATGCAAAGTTTGGGTACCCATGGGTTATTGATCTTTCCCTCTTCTATGTCATTCCTTCTGTGCTGTTTGTGGGGAATTACGATTAAAAATGGTGATTTGGACAAAGTTTAATGGTTTTAGTGTCAAGTCATGTAAACAAAGGTTTAATTGGGGGGCTAAATTATTCATGCTGTGTAAATGTGTGTTTATACACTCATCGCATTCTCACTCATTGCAGTACACTGCATTCAAAGGCCCAGTTTTTAGTGATGAATATGTGCAGTTGTGAATGTTTTGCTTGTATGTGCAAATGCCTGCGTGCATTATATTTTCTTATACGTGTATGACATTTGGCTATGGAGAAACGTCCTATTTGTGCAGGAAAGTGTTTGTTTTAACAAAGTTAAGGTCAAAGAATTCTGCGCAAAGCAGTCTTTACTATGCACCTCACTAAATAAAGCATATGTAATGGCTTTAAAATTTTCATTTAAATGCGTGCATTTGATGGATAAAAGGAATGGGATAGATGGAACAGATTATTGAAATTTAAGCTGTGTTTTAGTACTTTGTGTAACCAAATGATGATTCTGTGTGTCTGGTGAAATCTTTTTGTGTGACTTGTATATACATTGGTTTATTATGTGAAAATTTGTTGTTCAGCTGTGTTCACATAAGTGCTTTCTCAGAATTTCTATGGGGTAGGTAGAATGAACAAGTACTTCAAAATCTGTAAACAAAGGAACTTGCTAGTTCTGTCTCAGCATCTCAAAGAAGTTATTAAGGAACAGCAGTAAGGGAAAGCAGAAATCTGCCTTTCAGCTGGTGTGCTAGAGTTCATACTGTCAATTCTTTCCTAGAACAATACATTTCTATCCATAGAAAGTGCATATAAGCTTACATATTATGTGAACACACTTATTTAAAGGGCACTTTTTCAGGAAGGTAGAAATCTGCCTTTTGGATAGATTTTTAAATCAAGCAGGGCGTGACCCAAAAGCGGGTATTCCATAACTTGCTTCTCAGTAGCCTGTGCATTTAGACTCCATTTCTTCTGCTTGTGACTAAGAGCCTCGGACACCCTGAGGGAAGAAGGTTCCCCTTGTTTAGCAAGAAAAAACAGTCTGGAACAAGGTTTTCAGACTTCTATTACAGCTGCGGAATAAAGATGAGAAATCAGTGTTCCAAGTGAGTGCTTTTACAGTCACAGCAGAGTAGACTCTGTAATGCATTATGTGCTAAAAGAGGAGGAAATGTCAGGAAAAGCTAATAAGGCTAAGCATATTTCTCTTTTGGCTTTTCAGCAGAGTCTTACTTCCTGTGCTGCATTATACTGATCAGCTCTAGTATGCGGAGAACAATGCAGAACGTCAACTTATATTTTTTTTTTTTCCCCTTTATTGTTTATACATTGGATTTTTTTGTTCCATTTTTTTTATAGACCACTGTAGGCTACATGTCTTTGTTAGGATTAAGTGTGCTGTTGTGATTTGCATGGGTGAAGAAAATCTAACTCTTAATTTTTCATCTTTATTGAAGGTATATAAAATAACCCGTTGTGGTATTGTCCTCTGGGAAATACGCTGCAGCACTTGAATAGTGCATAGAATTGCATTTAAGATTGCAAGGCTGTGTGTGGGAGGAATGGCATAGCTACACTTTAGAAAAATTATTTCATCTGAGAGTATTTTGTATTGCTTTTTAAATATTTGAACTACCACATTGCTGTATGCTTTTTACTGAGGATATTAGCTATAGAAATGAACATTTTTACCAGTTGATCATAATGTGCAATTAACTATCTAGTTTCCCAGTCTCTGTGCTGTTTTAAACCCCTTGTGTATTTGCACTGGCCAATACATTTATCTGTTGTGATGAAAAATGTATCTGCTGCTATTGTTTATGGGTTTGTGCCAAAAAAAGGGTATTTACTCATTTAATGCGGGAAGACTAGTAGTTTGCAGAAATCTGAAGCTTCTTTAGATGGTGTTATGGAGAAGTCTTACTGGTTTTGTCTCTACTTAAATAATCTGTTAAATGCTGTCTGGGAGGAAAAATATCTTGAGATTGAAAACTATAGATTTACTGAAAATAATATAGCAGGGATATGAAAAGAAGGATTAAGTGACTTAAACCCCCACATTTTTAAAACATTCTGAAATAATAATTTCAGCTTGTATACCACTTTGTTACCATTGTAGAGTTTTGTGGCTAACTTCTGGTTTTAATACATTTTTACAGAATAGCCAGTTTTAGGGAGATGTGAAAATTAGAACCCTAAAAGGTGTTTCCTAAATGAAGGGGGCTTTTAAAAATCTGTTTTGGTTATTCCTAACACCTCATTTTTGATAGATTTAAAATTGCGAGGGTAGTAGCTTATATCTCTTTTTGTGTGTGTGTTTGTCTTATTGCTGTTTAATCATGATTAAAAGGATGGTTGCAAAAAAAAAAATTCAAAGTGGTCTCTGTGTAAAAGCAACTTGATCACAGAATCACAGACTGGTTGAGGTTGGAAGGGACTTTTGGGGGTCATCTGGCCCATTGCTTCGCTCAGCAGGGCCACCTACAGCCCGTTGTCCAGGTCGCTCTGGTGCTGGTTTTTGGGGTTTGTGTGTTACGTATTTTTTTTGATCCTTAAAAGGAACCCTGGAGGTGCTCATCTGGAGTTGGTGCATTTACCCTCTACCATTTGTCTGTGCTTGTCTTCATTTCCCAACTTTTCCTTTTTGCTGCTTTGAGGGTGGCAAAAGAGGCCTTTTAAATCTGTCCTATGTAGAAGTTAATTTTTCTCCTTTTATTTGCAGAGTAGCTATAATGTAATTGTATTTTGTCAAGTTGAAGTGTGTGTTTGGAGCTTACTGGTGTGGTTCTTCTATGTTGTTCACGTTCGCAGTAATATATATGCTGTTTTGAAGAAATCCCTTCCGTGAGATTGCCGCCTGTATGATGGGCAATTCCATTATTTTCAGATTAATATGTGTTGGTTCAGTCATCTGGGGAGTGTTGCTTCATTTCTGACTTTTTTTTTTTCTGAATATATTGTTCTGTTATTCTGTTCATGTCACAGATTTGTAAATTGCAACCTTCCTGTCCCATCTTTTCCATTGATCTTGGAAATGAAGCTGAGCCATAGGTCTTAGTTGATCTCCTAAAGAAATGTAACTTACACCTTTGTACTGTCTGAGCATCGTAGTAACCTTTGAACCTCTTGGCCAATTTCAAACAAAAATTGAGAGACCGTTGTTTCAAGATGCTGTATATTTTATGAAAACAGGTGTCCCATTTAAAAGCAAGTGATCATTAAATCTCTTAAACAGGAAAGACTGAAGCATGAGCTTAACCATTATTGAACATCAGAAAACTGGAGGTGGGGGGGTGGGGGAAGGAGTTACAAACATCCTAGTAAAGAAAAAAGCTAATATTAGTATTTACCTTTTTATTTGATGTGAGAAATCCAATTAGAAAGCAAAATCCTGAAAAGTCAGGCTTTATGCTTCCTCGTCAGTTGCTTCTTTTTGAGGTGGTCAGAGTTAGTAAAAGAATTCTGTCTTTGTCTGCTTTTATGTGAGAATTAGGAACAACAAAGAGAAATATTTAATGGTAATTTTTCTTTCTGGTAGCCATGTGCTGTGTTCAGGAACGCAGGACTTGTAAAGTGAAGCTCCAGAGCAGTTTGCATTTTCTGTCTGTCTTCACTGACATCGAGAGGAATGTGCTATCATGGATACTGGCGAGAAAGCGATTGGATTGTCAGCTTTGTTCTCTTGCTGCTGCTCTTACTTTCAGGAATTTGAATTCTGTCCTAAGGCCTTAATTTTCATGAACACTCCCAGCATTAACCCTTAATTTTCATGAACACTCCCAGCATTAACTCTCTTGTGCACAGAACCTGTCAGGAGGCTTGAACAGCGTGGGAGCGGTGCAGATTCCATGAGGTGCGGCTACAAACACGCACTCACCATTTTAGTTTTGCATAGACAAAGAGTACCTCTAGTTTCATTTTCCAGGATGTGTGCTGATGAATTAAGGAGAGGCGATGATTATCTGTTGATGGAGTCTAATAAAATACATTGCAATTAAAATGGCAGCACTGAGGATGTGGGGCTTGAGGAAGAGGGAGTAACATGGTAACTGCTCTCTGAAGTTGTGAAACTCGGGCCAACCTGGAGTCACTTCTGGGTCCATATACTGCTATAAAGTTGTATAACCTTGACAATTAGCAGGTTTTTTTATGTGTTGATGTTGGTGTTATTTAGCTTTTTATGTAGGTCACCAGTATCAAAACATTATTAACTTTAATTGTTACAGGAAATTTGGAGTTAAATGTACAAATAACTGAATGAATGTCACAGTATAATTTAAGGTGGGATAAAGTGAAACAAAATGGTTGAACTAATTCTAGTAGCTGATTAATGCTAAAAGGGGAAGATGTTACTCTTCTTCCCCTTTCCTGCTCATGTGCGATGTCCTGCCCTCTGCATCAGGTTGGCTCTTGTGCCATACCCCCTGCAGTGTCAAGGCAGAAGGCAGCTTACTGATGAGCAGAAAGCTCTCTGGTTTTGAAGTTTTGCGTGTGCTGGGTGGTGGTGGTGTTTGTGTCATGTGGCGTTGTGTGTATCCCATCCTCACCTTCGCCTTCGTTTAGTTTTCTGTCAAGTTGAATTGGCTTTCTAGAGCAGTCCAGTGAGCCTCAGAAATGTCTCAAAGTAGGCAGCAGGAGCTCAGACCCCAGAATGACAGAGAGGGAGAATGGAGTGCGCTGTTGTTGTTTGGTGATAAATTGTTAAATTGGTTCAAGCTGCCTCGTGCAACTTCACCCTACCTAAACACAAGGAAGTTGACCAAGATTGTGAGAATTTCCTGGATTTTTAGTAGTTTTTGATACAGATTTTTACTGAATATTTATCTTCCTTAGTTTTAACAGGGTAGGATTCTGCTAGTCTTTAATTTCTTTTTGGCATATTTACAGTTTGACTATAGCTTGTATGTAAGTAACAGTATCCATCTGCAAATGTTCAGATGCTTAATAAGCAATTAAGCATCACTAAACCCAGTATACAGAATATTATTTATTGTGACCTAACGTTGTCAGTGCTTCCTGTTGCCTTAGTATATTGCACTTCAAAAATCTTGTCACTTAATCCCTATAGTAAGAAACAAGGGGGAGGGGAAAGGGACTGTGTTGTTATGGGAGAAGCGAGTCACACAAACTTAAATAGTATCTCTGAAAATGTTCAGTTTCCTAGAAATATATACTGGAGTAAACTGACATTTTTAAATAGACTATATTTTTTTTTAGGGTATACCTTGTACAAATCTACTGGAGCTTGTTTCTGAAGTCAGGGAAGTTTGGCTTCCTTTCTGAAACCTTTGATATTCAAGAGTGGTGGGTGTATTGCTCCCATGAGATAAATTCTTTAGAAAGATTGAGGGGAGGGACAGGAAGAAAACCCATGACAACCTTTTTAGCATTGCATATTCATTATCTGACCACTAAATAGCTTGGAGTGAGGAATCACTTTGGCAGTATCACATAGTTGTTCATTACCCTTTCTTAAAATAATTCTTGCCCCAAAATAGTCTCATTTTAAAGTTTGTGTTTTGTTTCGTAAGTTGATTTTTCAGCTGAAGAGAAAACAAAAAGGATGGTGAACACTTTTAAGTCTTAATAAAAGCAATCTCAGTTAGGATTTATCTGGTCAGGAAGGGCTTGTGATATGTTATTAGAAATAACAATCTATTTTTATTTTTATTTATGTATTTTTTCTTCCCCCCAGGTGATTCATGGCAGGGGACGTGGAAGGGTTTAGCTCCTCCATCCATGACACCAGTGTCTCTGCTGGATTCAGAGCACTGTATGAGGAGGGATTGCTTCTTGATGTCACACTTGTCATTGAAGACCACCAATTTCAGGCCCATAAAGCACTGCTTGCCACCCAGAGTGATTACTTCAGGATTATGTTCACAGCTGATATGCGAGAACGAGATCAGGACAAAATCCATTTGAAAGGTCTGACAGCTACAGGCTTCAGTCATGTCCTCCAATTCATGTACTATGGAACTATTGAACTGAGTATGAACACTGTTCATGAAATCCTTCAGGCTGCCATGTATGTCCAGCTTATAGAGGTGGTAAAATTTTGCTGCTCTTTTCTCTTAGCTAAAATCTGCTTAGAAAACTGTGCAGAAATAATGAGACTTCTGGATGATTTCGGTGTAAACATCGAAGGAGTCAGGGAAAAACTGGACTCCTTTCTGCTAGAGAATTTTGTGCCACTCATGTCCAGACCTGACTTCCTTTCATATCTGAGCTTTGAGAAGCTCATGTCTTACTTGGATAATGACTACCTGAGCAGGTTTCCAGAGATAGAGCTGTATGAAGCTGTTCAGGCCTGGCTGCGCCATGATAGAAGACGCTGGAGGCATACGGACACCATCATTCAGAACATCAGGTTTTGTTTGATGACACCATCCAGTGTTTTTGAGAAGGTTGGTGCATTTGAAAAGCAATAGACAGGATTCATCATTTAGCTAGGGCAGCATGCCATTAAATAGGTAAGATTCCCAAACCTATTAGGAGGAACAAAAAGATAGCATTTATCTTTCTAATAAACCCGTAGAAGACAAACATCCAAAAGTATTGTCATCTGATTGTTAGACAATACTGTGTACAGTGGCTGGAGAACAGGTAGGTTTACAATACACGTTTTTAAGTGACCTCATACGGAAAGGATGTTTTAAAAGAAGATTGCTTATATCAAGTTTTATTTCAGTCGTTCTTACTGTTTTCCACAAGTTGCTTCTTGCTTTCCAGAGATTTTATAGCTGCATACACTATGTATGGCCTATGTCACGGTAATTGTTATCAATATTATCAAAACATAGTGACTGTAGATTTTATGTGTTTTAAGTACATATTTTTTATTTACAAATGAAAACTAGCATCTGCTGTTAAATCTGCAGGTTGTTTTTGTTGTTATTGTATCTTCAGTGCTTGTGCTGTTACAGAGCAGTTGGAAGTAAGCCCTAATCCTGCAAAGTTACCACCTACATTTTGTTCTGCACAAGGCACATAATACAATTAAAAGTTATTGATGGTGTGAAATGTAATGATTTACTTAAAATATCAGAGGAATCTTTGTAACAGGTGATCTAAAATTCAGCTGATCATTGTACGTATTAAGATGTTAGAAGAGAACTTGCTTTTCCTAATGTTCCACTGAAGAATAGACAAAAAATGTTTTCTAGTTCCTGAGAATCTCTGGGTATTTGTCAACAGCAGAGAATGACAAAACTTTTTAAGCAGCTCTCTCACAGGCTAGTAATGGTAAGGGTGTTCAGGTTAGGAGTTGCTTAAACTGTCCTGGTTTGTTTTTACAATGTTAGTTTTGCATGATGAGATACAACTTTGTATTTTTCACTTCTCAGTGAATTAGTACGATTTAAGACCCTGTGGTTTTGTTGGTCTTCTTACAAATTAATTTCTTACATATTTTTACTTTGGTATCTAGTGAATATACAGGTAAGGTTGTATTATAGTGAATATACAGATAAGGTTGTTTTATTCTTGGTGGTTTTAAGGGCTACTGGATCACTTAAGCAGTAATGCTTACATTTATTTGTATTTTATATTATAAAAGTTATTAATTACTTCAGAGACTAGTGAGTTGTTATATTTTTGATTTTTTGTGTATGTGTGAATTGAATAGAGGAATTAATAATACATAAATTATATTTATGATCCAACATTAGCTTATAGACATAAACAAAATAAATACCTAAACGTCTTTTAGAACAGCAGTGTAATGTTTGTATTGGGTTAAAACATTTCCAACTAGTAAGAGCAGAACTCTGCAAGATACTGTGTAGTGTCTTGTTTTTAATAACGCATTTACCTTATTATTAAATAATTTAAGCTCTCCAGTGGGCAAATTGATAGTATTCACAGAGTATTCTTAAGTTTAATATAATAGAGAAGGACTCGTGTCAAAGAGTCTGCTTCGGCTCTTTGAGTTTTTGGGACACAAGTTCAAGCAGCAAGCTGTCTTCAGTTAAATTTCTGTAAGCACAGGTGAAAAGTGTATGTTTGTCTTCAGCATTATATTTAGGTATAACTTCTGGAGCTAGTTTTGGTACCAGTGGTATAAATCCTGCGTACAGTGCTTCTCGTGTTTTATCTTGACAGCTGCCTAATGGCCAGATAGGTACAACCTGAGAGCAGTCGTTTTCAGCATCCCAGTTTCTATACCCACGTGTAAAAGCTTTATCTGTGAATACCCTTTTCCTTAATTGTATGTAGGAATGGAGTGAAGCCAGTGCAGATTCTGGAGTGGGAGAACTCAGCAGATGGAAGCACAGCTAAATAAGTACGTCATTTGTTGCTGCAGCTAGGAATGTATTTGTGTTTTGCCCTGGCTAGAGAGCATTGAGTAATCCAGCATGACAAGTGACAAAGGACAACTGCAGTGGGAGCTAACATCAAAATAGAGACGACACTTTTTTTTTTTCAATTAAGAGCATGTCTGTTAACTGTTTTGGAGTTAACCTAAGGAGAACTCTCTTCTCTGTGTAGAAGGAGGAAAATATTTGTAAAATTGCTTTTTTGGAGCTCCACAAATGGAATTTACCCTTTTCCTGAAGCCAGCACATACTAAACGCCTGTGTGAATGTACCAAATACAACCTGAGGTTGACTCTTACGGTTCAGCGAACTCTCTGTTCGCTATACAGTGGCTGGCTTGTCATATGTACTCTTATGTAATCTTTCTAATATGCATTTCTAAGATGCCTGTCATTTTAGTATGTAAATAACTTGTATAACTTAACTTTGCAAGTCACAGTAGGGATACTTTTGGCCTCTTAAGCCATTTTATTTCTTACATCACTTTTTTTTTTTTTTTAAGAGGTTTATAATCTGAGTGGGATGGCTTGTCCTTTTAAAAAAGAATTGATGAGCGACTCTAGATTTATACCTTGAGGCTGATGTACATTTGGAGTGAAGGTGCAGGCTGTTTGCTTACTCTGAACTGTCCTGGAAGAACTGCTTCTGAAGTATGACTAGATGCTCCTTTTGTTCCTCAGACCTTAAAATAGATGTAGATGTAATCAAAAAAATAAATGAAAAGATAAATGAAGTAAGGATTTGGGGAATAGTTAGAAAATAAAGGCAAGGTGTATGGGGAGAAGCACAAGTTCCACTATCCATGTTACACTTTCCTTTATTTGAAAGATATCCATGACTCCGTAAGCCTTGAGGTAGGTTGGAGATAAGTTAGAGGGCTTTTCTCCTAGGTCACTGACTTAATCTCTGTTTTACTGTAGAAAACCATATCATGATTTCCCCCTCATATACTGTTTAAGCTCCATTTGTTTCTGTGTGCTACTTAGATTGACGTGGTGTTTCAAAACCTCTGTCCTTAAAATTGAAAGGTTTTTTGTTGATGTCCAGTGTGTAGGGTTTGTTAAATTTCTAGCTTAAATCAGAAACTTGCTAATCACTAGGTGCATCAGCTGCTTTAGAGGTAGAATAAATAGCACATTATCTATATAGTATGTGCTTTCCTGTGCCTAGAAAATAGTAACTTCTGAGAAGATGTCATTGTAGTTTTATGTCAATGCGACTTTACCTTTGATAAATGTGTTCAACTTCTGGTTTTTTTCTTCTCATTTACCTCCATATCTAGTAATTCATATGTGTCTGATTCTACAACATTGCATGCTGAAGCTTAGTGTAAGAGTCATAGAATGGTTTGGGTTGGAAGGGACCTTAAAGATCATCTAGTTCCAAGCCCCCTGCCATGGGCAGGGACACCGTCCACTACACCAGGTTGCTCAAAGCCCCATCCAACCTGGCCTTGAACACTTCCAGTGAGGGGGCATCCAGAACCTCTCTGGGCAACCTGTTCCGGTGCCCCACCACCCTCATAGTAAAGAACTTCTTCCACGTATCTAATCGAAATCTGCCCTCTTTTAGTTTACAGCCATTATCCCTTGTCCTATCGCAGCAGGCCCTTCTAAAAAGTCCCTCTCCATCTTTCCTGTAGGCCCCCTTCAGGTACTGGAAGGCTGCAATAAGGTCTCCCCAAAGCCTTCTGCTCCAGGCTGAACAGCCCCAACTCTCTCAGCCTTTCTTCACAGGAGAGGTGTTCGAGCCCTCAGATCATTTTTGTGGCCTCCTCTGGACCCGCTCCAACACATCCATGTCTTTCCGGTGCTGAGGGCTCCAGAGCTGGACGTAGGACTCCAGGTGGAGTCTCACCAGAGCAGAGTAGAGGGGCAGAATCACCTCTCTTGCCCTGGTAGCCACGCTTCTTTTGATGCAGCCCAAGATGTGGTTGGCCGCCTGGGCTGCAAGTGCACACTGACAGATCATGTTGAGCTTTTCATCCACCAGTACCCCCAAGTCCTTCCCCTCAGGGCTGCTCTCAATCCCTTCGTCCCCCAGCCTGTGTTGGTACCAGGGCTTACCCTGACCCACGTGCAGGACCTTGCACTTGGCCTTGTAGAGCCTCATGAGGTTCCTGCAGGCCCACTTCTCAAGCCTGCCAAGGTCCCTCAGGATGGCATCTTATCCCTCCAGCGTGTCGACCGCCCCACACAGCTTGGTGTTGTCAACAACCTTGCTGAGGGTGCACTCAATCCCACTGTCCATATCACTGACAAACATGCTAAACAGCACCAGTTCCCAAAACCAACCCCTGAGGAACACCACTTGTCACTGGTCTCCATTTGGACATTGAGCCTTTGACTGCAACTCTTTGAGCACGACAATAAAGCCAATTCCTTATCCGCCGAGTGGTCCATCCATCAAATCCATGTCTCTCCAATGTAGGGACAAGGATGTTGTGTGGGACAGTGTCAAATGGTTTGCTCAAGTCCAGGTAGATGACATCAGTTGCTCTTTCCTTATTCACCAACATGGTGACCACATCGTAGAAGGCCACCAAATTTGTCAGGCACGATTTGCCCTTAGTGAAGCTATGTTGGCTATCACCAGTCACCTTATTTTGCGTGTGCCTTAGCATAGGATCTGCTCCGTGATCTTGCTGGGCACAGAGCTGGGACTGGTCTGTAGTGGCCCGGGTCTTCCTTTTTTCCCATTTTAAGAACGGGGGGTATGTTTCCCCTTTTCCAGTCAGTGGGAACTTCACTGGACTGCCACAACTTCTCAGATATGATGGATAGTGACTTAGCAACTTTATCGACCAGTTCCTTCAGGACCCATGGATGCACCTCATCAGGTCCCATGGACTTGTGCATCTGCTGGTTCCTTAGATCAGGTTCAAGACCCTGATCTTCTCCTGCAGTGGGCAGTTCTTCATTCTCCCAGTTCCTGCCTTTGCTTTCTGTGACTTGATCTTCCGACACTGGGAGTGTCTAGTGGATGAAGTTAGTGGGACCCTCTTATCTTAAATAGGTGCTGCAATTGATATTTTTATGTCTAAAGGTTATTGCTGAGTTGCATAGATTTGCTGCCAGTATTCTTTATGTGCTGAGCGTCTCAATTTTGGCGTATAGATTGTTGGCTTCACTCTGGTTTTAGAGATTAGATTGGAGTCAGATTCCAGCTTGACTGTGATAATTTGCCATGCCAGTTTCTAAAAACGGAACAGCAAAATACTCAATTTGAGAGCATTGGCCTTGCTGCACAGAGGCAATGTTGTTTTGTCTTTATGTGGTTGGCCTGAAAAGCAGTGAGTGATTTGTAGCACTTGCAGAACAGCCCTTCAAAGCCCTATACTGGTACTGACAGGTTTTCGTATTGGTCATGGGGATGTAACTAAGTAACAACACATGCTAGAAGAAGGGAAGGTTAAGTATAGCAGCCTGTCCAACGCTATGTAAACGATGTTTAGTTGCAAAGTTATTTTACTTGCTACTGTTTTAGAGACATACATGTGACTTTTTGACTGAATTTTGATTTGGAATAAGTTGTCAACAAACATTATCAAAATGTTAACACAGGGTTCTAATTGTGCTTAGAATATGGCCAGAGTTAAGTAGATGTGAAAATAATAAGGATGCTAGTAAGTAGGACTGATGGATCTTTAGTTTTGATTCAGCTTAATCTCTAGTAAAATATCTTTTTTTTTTTTTAAGTGAAAGGAAGAATTTGCTCTCTAGAAGTCTGATACAGAAACCATCATTATTCATTGAAAAGGTGTAGCATAGCTTCTGTATTCCTAGTAGTTGAGTTTGAGTTGCATCACTTGCACATTCAGAATCAGCAATTTTCTAAAACTTAAATTAGCACAATTTTGTAACCTTTGAAATAGTTCTCTGCTTATGTGGCTGGAGATGATAGTTGCATTATGAGCCATCCAGATTTTTCTGTGTCTTTTTACTACCCCATATAATAACATGTTAAGATTTAGTTACCAAGTGTACAAATAATAGATGTTTAGTTTGAGCACCTCAAAAGTAGCCTTTCTTTGTGGTTTTGAAAGCTTTTTTCTAAAAGCCCAAGTAACAAAAATAAAAATAGAGCAGTAGCTATAAATGACTGGGGGGGGGAGCTATATACTGAAGTCAAACTTGTGTTACAGAACATTTACCTTGCATTTCATTGCTCCTTCTGCAGCTTTTTAATTTGCAAAAGATGGTGACAATAACATGTGATACATCTGGTCTTCTGGGGGGATCACTTTTTAGATTAGAAACTAACCGCTTACATTTTTGTCTTTACTTTTTCACAGAATATAGATGGAAAATTTTGAGACTCGCATAGCTGCTCCAACTAGAAAAGCATGCATTGCAATACAGCTGAAAAATAGGCAATAATAAATAACTGCATTCATTTGGAAAGCCCCGAGTTTTTACTGTTTTACTGATTCAAAATGAAGAAGATAAAATGAATTAAAGCTCTAGTTTACTATAGCTGGAGGGATGGTGGTGATTTTGGTGGTCTTGATTTTTTTGATATTGACTACCTAGGGAGTGAGTAGAGAGGTGGATGTTTCTAATTGTTCTCCATCTTCTTTTTAATGGAATGGCACAGCTGATTTTGTTTACCCTGTTCCCTGTCTGTGTAGCTAAAAGTCTAACACTGAACCACTGTAACTGGTAGAAGATACGAGATAGTTCTCATGAGAGTTCTTTGGTGAGCTCTTACATTAGCTCTGTGTCCCAGCAGAACTTCTGTGAGAAGGTTTTGTGCAGAAAACTGAAGAGAAAGACTTGGAAAGAATGTAAAAAATCACATGAACAAAGCATCAGTACTTGGATTAAATTCCTTTTTTACACTAAGACTGGGGTTGGTAAGGAAGTCCAGTTTAAACTTTCTTTGAGACCCTTCAGCAAGATAACAGAATAGTCTTTCTTTAAACTTTGAAAATACTGTGAAGTATTTATATTTTTTTATCAAATCAGAGTTGATGATGTACTCTTAAGGCACATTTGTTTTACTTCAAGGTTCATCACGGTTAGTGTACATTTCCATCTTTTTTGGATGTTTTGCAGAAACTTGTGAGTGTTCTCTCTAATGGATTATGTTGGTGATTAGGGGTATGTTCCTTCTAGAGCTTCTCCATTTGAACTTCGCAGGAAAATCAGTCTGTTGATAAGCACTTAGATATTTGTTGATCAACGGCTTGTTGCTACTTACGGGTAATGGCAGAAGCCTACTTTTGAACACTGAGGGCTTCCCTTCAGCGTGTTTTGGGTGTCAGATAGCAATTCCCACAAAAGGCTTGCTGAAGGCAATGTTCTTTAACCTACTAAAACTAAAATATATGCACAACTTACAGTTGTATTTTAATACCTAAACACCTAAATTTTAATGCTGCCCTTTCTCTTTATTATGGGCTGAATAGGGCTTTCAAACAGTTCAGAAAGATTTCACACAGACAGTGTGTGAATGTGAAAGTGGACAGACTAAACTACATTTGCTTTGTCTTCATTTGCATCAAGGAGGAATAAGCAGTCTGTACTTTTATATAGGCATATGCTAACATTCGTGTTAGACCATCATTTGAGCCTCAGGAGAGGTACCGCTCCTGTATGGCAGAGGTTGTGCTAGTGAAAGGTGGAAGGCTAGAAACACTGATATTTTTCCTCAACAGCAAAGCATAGGAAGGCTCCAACTACCTTTTCTTACCAGAATTTAGTCTGTCACTGTTTTGATTTTTGGGGGGGGAGGTGTGATGGTGTCTGAATACTGCAAGAATTGCTAGCGCTTACGTATTTGTATGTTCACCTTTTCAAGATGGTGCTTGTAGATCACTTCTCCATGAACTTCACGGAATCATAGAATGCTTTGGGTTAGAAGGAAGCTTTAGAGGTCATCTAGCCCAACCCCACTGCAGTGAGCAGGGACATCTTCAACTAGAGCAGGTTGCTCAGAGCCCTGTCCAACCTGGTCTTGAATGTTTCCAGGGATAGGGCCTCCACTATGTCTCCGGGCAACCTGTGCCAGTGTTTCATCACCCTCACTGTAAAAAATTTAGTCCTTATAGCCAGTCTGAATCTACCCTCTTTTAGTTTAAAACCATGACCCCTTTGTCCTATCGCAACAGGCCCTTCTAAAAAGTCCCTCTCCATCTTTCTTACAGACCCCCTTTAAGTACTGAAAGGCCGCAATAAGGTCTCCCCAGACCCTTCTCTTCTCCAGGTTGAACAGCCCCAACTCGCTCAGTCTTTCCTCACAGGAGAGGTGTTCCATCCCTCAGATCATTTTTGTGGCCTCCTCTGGACCCACTCCAACAGGTCCATGTCTTTCTCATGCTGAGGGCTCCAGAGCTGGACGCAGGACTCCAGGTGGGGTCTCACCAGAGCGGAGGAGAGGGGCAGGATCACCTCTCTTGCCCTGCTGGCCACGCTGCTTTTGATGCAGTCCAGGATATGGTTGGCTTTCTGGGCTGCAAATGCACACTGACAGATCATGTTGAGCTGCTTATCGTCAAACACCCCCAAGTCCTTCTCCTCAGGGCTGCTTTCAGTCCCTTCATCCCCCAGCTTGTGTTGGTACCAGGGCTAGCCCCGACCCATGTGCAGGACCTTGCACTTGGCGTTGTTGAGCCTCATGAGGTTCACATGGCCCACTTCTTGAGCTTGTCCAGGTCCTGCTGGATAGTATCCAGTCCTTCAGGCGTGTTGACCTCACCACTCAGCGTGGTGTCATCTGCAAACTTGCTGAGGGTGCACTTTTCCTCTCTAAGTCATTAATGAAAATGTTCAACAGCACCGGTCCCAGTACGGACCCCTGAAGGACACCACTTGTCACTGGCCTCGATCTGGACATAGAGCTGTTGACCACTACCCTCTGGCTGCGACCTGCCAACTAATTATTCATCCGCCAAACAGTCCACCCGTCAAATCCGTCTCCCATTTACAGAGAAGGGTGTTGTGGGGGACCGTGTCAAAGGCCTTACAGAAGCCCAGACAGATGACATCCGTAGCTTTTGCCCTGATGTAGTCACTCCATTGTAGAAGGCCACGAGGTTGGCTGTCTCAAATCACTTCCCTGTCCTCCATGTGCCTTAGCCCAGCTTCTAGGAGGACCTATTCCATGATCTTCCCAGGCACTGAGGTGAGGCTGACAGGTTGGTAGTTCCCAGGGTCCTCCTTCCTACCCTTTTTAAAAGTGGGCACAATGTTTCACTTCCTCCAGTCACCAGGGACTTCGCCTGACTGCCATGACTTTTCCAGTATCATGGAGAGTAGCTTAGCAACTACATCAGCCAATTCCTTCAGGACTCTGAGATGCATTTTTGTCAGGTCCCACAGACTTACGTATGCGTTGTATGTCTTACATATGTATTTCAGACTTCAGTCTTAAAGAGTTGTTTATAACTGGTAGTTGCATTTGCTTCTTGATGTCTTTAGGGTTTAAGGTAAGAGACTGAGGCTTTGCTTTGATATTAGTGCCTTTGTTAAGACAAGCAGTAGTGAACTGCTAATAGGTTGATTCCCTGATCTTGAAATTCTGTCTCTGGAATTAGAGATAGGCTTTGTTTCCTTTGCATGCTCTCATGGGGTAAGATTTAGGCTATGTGAAGGAACAGAGTGGTGAGGATATATGAGGCTTATTTTAATTCCGGTTTCTGGCTGGCATTTCGATCTCTAGATCTAAAGACAGACTTGTAAATGTTGAGGGGGGGGAAGAAAAACATTTTCCAGCTCTGCCAGGCTTTGCTGGCACACTTCATGTTGTAAGCATGTTGATCCTGTTGTCTTCCATAATTATCTAAGAAAACTTGAAATGCATATAGGTGGAACAAAAATCATTGTTGTTTAATTGCAAAAATGAGAGCTTCAGTGTGGGAATGCATGAAATGGTCATGCTGTTTTAGAATTTGAAAGTTACTTTGAAGGATAAAGTAACTCACTGACAATTCTTTGTTATTTTAACTTCCTGTTTTATCTTTTGTAACCTTTGAGACTTTATATATTGTACCATTTTTCTGTGCTGTGATTCTCCCCAACACCCCTCCCCTAGCATATTTTCTGGAATTTATGCTCAATCTTTTCAGTCAGACAAGGTATATGGTTTATTCTAACAAATGCCAAATGAGCAGATCTCCTGTGTTTGTGTGATATATTCTTTATTTGCAGTAAGAAAATACATCTGTTACTCCCCAGAAGAGTTGGGCTTACTGTGGGTGCTTTATAAGCACTATACCTGAGTAAACTTGTTTGCTCCATCATCACCCCCAGTAACAATGGTAGAAAGAAGGTGGATGTTGCCCCGAGAACAATATATGCAATCTGCACATGACCATCCTCTTTTCTGAAGCAAAGATAAGTTAAATTTATCAAAATAGAGTGGGGGAAAGAAAAAGTGTAAATAAAAATATCAAATCAGTGTAACTCTTGCGCTATACAGTGCTTTGCACTGATAGGTCAGTATTCAGGGTTTTTGGAAAATCTGGCATGTAAAACAATCTCAAAATCAGTGTGAATCATATCTAATAATAACAGTTCAAAAGACTTTTGAACATGTTTATCTGACAGCAGAAGGTCTTAATGACTGTACAAGGAAGAGAAATGATAGAAAGCCAACAAAATTTCAGTAGTACATGTTTATGGAATAAGCAACTAATTTATTCACAAGATACAAAGAACATTCGTTTCCAAATTGATATTTGTGAAAACTCATACCACCACCCCTTAGGTAAGTGGTGGTACAGGCTTTTGTCCCTTGGGACAGGGAATAGGAGGAGGTCAGGGAACAGATACTGAAAAATAGTAGCTTCTGATGTTATCTTGTGGTCGCTTTGAGATTTCAGACTGGCCTGAAGTTTTTTCAGAACATTGCTTCTCTTTTGAGAGCTGGTGGGAACTGAAGACATTCGGGGTGTTTGAAAGCAATCCGGTTTTATGTGAAAGAAAGTGGGACTTACGATGAAATCTGACAGAGGATTTGTGGATTTGGCAATATCTAGCGGATTTTTATTGGTTTTAGAAGTGTAATTCAGAATGCTGCATTAGACTAGGCTGTACAGGAAGAGTGAAGCCTCTTTGAAGAGAATCACATGGTGACCTGAGGGCTGTCTGGAGCTAGATTTATTAAAATGTTCAAGACAGGGATGTGTTTTGCTGTTGTCTCAGAACCAGTATCAGGAACTTAAATTGGCTTAGACAGTAGGAGGGGTCCTGGAAAGGTAAATTCTTACAGTCTCCCATGTCCCGTCCCGTGTGTCCCCCCCCCCCCAATCCAATAAAACTGAGCAGGGATAGCTCTTTTCAGATTGAGATGGTATCAAGAAGGAGCACTTCACTCCTGTCTGGTAATTCGAAGGTTCTGACTCTCACCTAGGAAGTGGAAGTTCAAACCTACCTCCACAATTTACCAGATAAATGCACAACCAAGGGATTGTAGGTTGAGGTCTTTTCCTCTTCTGTTAAAGGTGTTTGTTAACATGTGGAGACTGAGGGAGGGAAACCATACGGTAACTATCATGACAAGTGGTTAGTGCAATCATGTGTTGTGAAGGAAGGGGTTTGGGTACCTTCCGTTCCCACCCCACCCCAATTAAATAGCCCTGTAAGCAGACCCTACCATTTGGGAGTACCTGCTTGGGCTTGGTTGTGAGAATGCAGCAGAAATAAAACTAGGGTAGACCTTTGTAAATGCAGAATGGGTGTGTACAATATTTTTCAAAACCAGGAAAACAGCACGTTTTTAATTTAGGCACTTCATGGATTAAGCAGAAGATGAACAGAGGCTTTTTTGGGGAGAAGGGATAATGATTTTTAGACTTGGGGATTTCAATTGTGCCTAATTCCGGCTTAAATTCTGCATGTGAGTATTCTGCTGAAAATGTTAGTCACTGCTGTTAATCACTAAATTGCCTTGTGGATTTTGAATAACAGTACATTAGCTTAAGCCTCTGTGCACAAATGCATTTGCTCTCAAGATTGCCTGAATGAAACTAAGAAAAATAATCTTCTAATGTCAGATAGTCATTTAGGTTTTCTGGATTGTTTCTCTTGGACAGAATTTTAATATGTTTTAAATGTATTCATAGGTAAAAACATCAGAGTTTTATCGATACTCCCGGCAGCTGCGACATGAGGTTGACCAAGCCATGAATTACTTTCATAGCGTTCACCAACAGCCTTTGATGGAAATGAAATCGAACAAAATTCGTTCTGCCAAACCCCAGACTGCAGTATTTAGAGGAATGATAGGACACAGTATGGTAAACAGTAAAATTCTTCTCTTGCACAAACCAAGGGTCTGGTGGGAACTAGAGGGTCCTCAAGTACCTTTACGACCAGACTGCCTTGCCATTGTGAATAACTTTGTGTTCCTATTAGGTGGGGAAGAGCTGGGGCCAGATGGTGAGTTTCATGCTTCATCCAAAGTGTTTAGATATGACCCAAGACAGAACACTTGGTTACGAATGGCAGACATGTCTGTTCCACGTTCTGAGTTTGCTGTTGGAGTTATTGGGAGGTATGTTTATGCAGTGGCTGGGAGAACCAGGGATGAAACGTTTTACTCGACTGAACGGTATGATATTACTGAAGATAAATGGGAATTTGTGGATCCCTATCCAGTCAATAAATATGGACACGAAGGGACTGTGCTTGGTAACAAGTTATTTATCACTGGTGGAATTACATCATCTTCAACTTCTAAGCAAGTGTGTGTGTTTGATCCCAGTAAAGAAGGGACAGTAGAGCAGCGAACAAGGAGAACTCAAGTGGTCACTAACTGTTGGGAGAACAAATGCAAAATGAATTATGCAAGATGCTTTCACAAAATGATTTCTTATAATGGTAAGCTTTATGTCTTTGGTGGTGTCTGTGTGATCCTGAGGGCCTCCTTTGAATCTCAAGGATGTCCTTCTACAGAGGTTTATGACCCAGATACTGATCAATGGACTATATTGGCTTCTATGCCAATTGGTAGGAGTGGTCATGGTGTAGCTGTTCTGGACAAACAGATAATGGTTCTTGGAGGCCTTTGTTACAATGGTCATTACAGTGATTCAATTCTTACCTTTGATCCAGAGGAAAACAAATGGAAAGAAGATGAATATCCGAGGATGCCGTGCAAGCTGGATGGCTTACAAGTCTGCAGCTTGCACTTTCCTGAATACGTTTTGGAGCATGTTAGACGTTGCAGCTAAAACAGAATGAACAACCCAATGAAATACAGAAAGCTATACCTAATTTGTCAAAAAAAATACAATCAGTTGATTTCCTTCAGAGACATTACCTTGTGTGTAAGAACAACTGCTAAATGCTTAAGAGATTAAGCATGTAAGAGATGTACAGGGAGTGTACTTACCAAGTTTATTAGAAAAGCTGGTAGTTGGTCTGATATTGTAAAAGCTTTGGTTTTTTTAACAAACATAATTGTAAGTAGGGGAAAGAAAAATATATTTTTGAGTGTGCTTGTTTTTTTGGTAACATTTTATGTCCATAGTGCTTTCTTCCTTTTTTTTTATGGCCATTATACCACTATGCTTCTGAAATCAGCATAGAATTTGTGGAAAGAAGAGAAGAAAGACTTTATTTTTATTTTTTAATTGAGCGTCAAAATAAAACTGTTCATCTGTGCTAGGGTACAACCAGGTATAAAATAACAAAGCTAAACCATTTCTGTATTCTATGTTGGTGTTTTGGATGCTTTTCCCATTAATTGCAAAGTATTCTCAAATCTACTAGGTGTTTTTGTTTTCCCTTTTCTACGTTGAAGAATAATCTTATTCCCTTTGCATGACCTTTTTCCTGGTTTTGTATAGTAGTACCAGTAAGTCTGCCAAAATGCAAATTACAGATTTTCTACTAAATTGAAAACAAAACATTTTTGTTATCAAAACACTGTTTCTATGCTGCCTTCTATTGTCTGCATTGTGTTTGTTGGCGAGTAACAAATATATACACACACGCGTGTACACTGTAAAAACTATATTGAAATACATCTTTTTATGTGCAGTTACAATATTATATTTTAAGTAGTGCACAGATTCAGCCATATCTGTTGATTTTAAGTTATAGTACTATCCTTTAATTAGCTAAGTAATTTGAAGATCTTAAGTAACTGGAGGCCTCGTTTGGTATCAAAGCATCTTATCTTTAGTATATACTGATTGATTCAGTAACTTTAAACTCTTTATATTGATGCTACATAATGAACTGTTGATAATTTGTTCTTTTATAAATTATTTTTTAAAAAGTAAACACATCTTACCTGAGTTTCTTTTGTGTTTGAATGTGCTGCCCACTTTTATTTTTTTTGTAAATGGAAAATGTCAATAAGCAAATGTTCAGCACTGTGTCAACCCACAGTTATTTTCAGAACTGGATATACTACGGTTTATTCTCAGTACTTTGCTTGTACTTCAGTACGAGTACTCTGTTTATACTCGTATTGATGTGGTACGATCTTTTATTATTATTTTAATTATCAACTGCTATGAACTACTGTGTTTTGAAAATGTGGAGTTAGGTGGTTGGATGGTTAGCACCATTTATGTTTCTTTTACAAAAAATCCCACACAACTATAGCTACTGACCTTAGTGTGCCTGAATCGAGGTGGTCCAAGAGGGCTTTGAATAACTCCATTGTGTTAATGTGCAGATATTGCTGACAATAGATTGGTAAGAATTATCTGCCAAGACATAAATAATAACAGTAATTACATTCTGATTATTTTTAATGATGTGAAATTAGCCACTTCTAGAATCTAAAAGGGAGATTTGGAGAAGTCGAAGGCTCACACTTAGTTCAGATGTGTAGGGGCAAAATGCTGAAACGTGCACCTGCATATTTTGTAAAATCTTTTGCTGCTGTGTTTCACTTAAAGCAATAGACTTGACTTTATGTGCAGCAATGCAAAACTACTTTGTTCAGCATCTTCCAGTCAGAAATCACTGTAGAAAAGGAATGTACAGTACTCAGGGAGTTCAAAAGAATGCACTTACAAAAGGACCAAAATCACCCTAAATTTCCTATGTTAAAAGAACACCTACTTGCCTAAACGAAGTTTGAAATCATTGATAGAAGTTAAAATCCTCATACCTGTATTTTGATATTTTTGTAATAATTATGTTCTGGGTTGAGATGTGAGAATTTGGAACTATATGGCAAGTTGTCAGATTTTTTAATTAGAAGTGATTTATTGAGTATTTTCTTTCTGTATGTTTTAACAGAAAGAGAGAATGTATGCCATCATAGCTGTAGTGGTAAGTTACTTACACCAGTAGTGAGTGGACCAAATATTGATATTCAGCCTTCTGATGCAGACTAGTTTGCGGTTAAATTTAAGTCTTTTTTAAATCAAAATTTAGTTTACCGAATTAGAAATCTAATTTACTTTCTTAACAGCTTAACTTAAAGCCAGTGTGGTTTATGCTAAAACCTCAGTTTCACTGTGAGACTTGTGTGTACATTACCCTGCACGGGTGCAGAGAGAAACTGACTCACGTAGGTGCTGGCTGTGTGCAAATAAAAAGGTTCTACTGTACATGGAATATCGGGGCACAATGAAACAACAAGGTATATTTTATTGTTTTTATTCTTTTTGTCACCAGCTTGTTTCTCAATAAGTTTATGGGGCAGCAAAAATTAATGCTGTTTGAGTAGGCTTTCATGGGCATGCTATGTGTAGTGCGGAGTACTTCACTTTCCTCCAGGGCCAGTCTGGGGAATGGACGTGGTTCTCGATATCTGGTCTTCCATGATTCAGGTGCGGTACAGAGACATGGCCAAGACTTTATCAAAAATAATGGTAAGGATAGGGGTGTCTCAAGGTAACCTTTTGAGTCTGCATTTAAGCACCTTCTGAAGTTCTGTGCGCTAAGCAACTGCCGCTAAAGTAATTGGTGAGTATTTCTACTTGAAATGTGAAGAACCAGATCATTTTTAGGTGCTCCTTTTTTAAGTTCGTATTTATCTTCAGGCACCTAGTTCTGAAAGATCTTGTTCAGGATTGAAATAGCAATTATTCTGTGAAATTCTAACTTGAACTGTTGGTTTCAGCTTCCCTGACGTTGTGTCTTCATTGAGAAGCTGGCTGTAACCTTTCAGCATTAGGAGTGATTGGAATTGCTTGGATTTTGAACGTGTAGAGGAATGCGAGAATGTTTTGTTAATTTACATTTCTACCATTCTTTCATTGTTTCAAACATGAAATATGAAATTGGCTTACATTCTCTTTTCCATTGCAGTGGAACTTTTGAGGCAGTTATTTTTGTTACTTCATGTATCAGAGGGATATTTTTCTTTTCTTTTTTTCTGATTGAAAGTTTCTTTTTGTGATTGGTTTTAGGGTTTAGCTCCAGCTAATTTAGTGCTTAAACAAAAACAAAACTAGGGTAGCTAATAAGAATTGCCTATTACTATAAAATTTTGAGCATTATGATCAGATTTAAGATGAGTTTTTAAAACATTTAAATGCCTCTTATTTGTCAAGGAAAAGGTAAGTTACGATCTTTGATTATTTATTAAGTTGAGGGGGTGGGGTGTTCTGTTCCCGCCCCAACCATAATGAAATACCAGCAAATCTAATCTCATCCACATATTTAAAATTTAGCAGGACCTGCTTTTAAGCAGCAAGTGTACTTGCCTTTTCTTGAAAAGGTGGACATAGTGAGTTACAGTCTAGGGTTTTTTTTTTCACATTTATAGCAAAAATGTATCAGCTTCGTGTCTTAATTTAGCAAGTAGCTCCAGGAGGAAATTTTGTTTTCAAGTGAGCCAGAAGAGACAAAAAGCATAGTGCTCCTGTGAAGGGGTTGGACACTGCCAGTTCCTATTGCCCCTGCTGCTATATCGGTTTTTAGGGGACGGATAATTTTTTTCAAAGTACTGGATAAGGAAAAAATAGCTCATTTTCCCCTGCAACGTGTTGGTAGTAGTTTCATAGTGGGAGGCGTCGAGTGGCAAAAAAACCTTTTCAAACTTTTTTCCCCAGTGATTCAGCTGGAGGAAGGCAGTACTTGGTTTTACAAAGGCTCTGCCATTTCAGAAAGCACTGCTAGCGAGAGAGGCGAGTGGCAGCACAGGAGCTACCTGGCAACGTGCTTTTGTGTTACTTTTTTTGAAACGTGTGGATGCCCTACTTCCTGCAGTATGATAGCAGTCCTGTTATAACTATCTCTAAGGGTTTGTGACTTTAATATTTCTCTGGTTTCTGAGATTTGCAGACATTTTTCTTGAGGACCTCCTGCCTTACAAACCCAAGTGCTGCATTTTTTTCATGCTGATAATATGATAACTACTTGCATCAGGGATGAAGCTTCACTTGACGCTCAGGAAGCAAAGGATAACTTTCAGCAGGTACAAATTCAAATTGGTTTAAAAAGAAAAACGTTGCCTAACTCATTATGTCCATTCTTTTGCAAAAGGAAGGTCAGCGTTATGGGGAGATACTAATGGCTCTTTAAACTTCAAAGCTTGTGTCAGCGTTTATATGACAAAGTCTTTTTAGAAATAGTCACATTTGTAGCAGTATTTTTGCCTTTTTAATATATTTTTCTTTACAAAAAAAAAAATTCCAAAAACTAGTGAATTGGGCCCCTGATTCTTGTAACACTTCAAGTGTGTAATTCACATGTGAACAGTCCAATATGAAGAAAACGGAAACCTGTAAGGTATTTAAAAGAAAACATAAAAGCACAAATGTTGTTAAACCTGTGCTTAAGTGTTTATAGGGTTGGGGACATCAAAGAAAACATCCATCCTGCTCTCCTTCCATTAATAAAAATACAGAGGGTGAAGTTACTTAAATAAGTGTGGTCCATCACATGTGTCAGGGCTCACTGAAGGAGAGTGGGGAGAATATAACTGGAAAGCACGTGTAATCTATTTAAAACAAAGCTTGCCAGTGTCCTGTAGCTAACATTGTGAGATTTTAATGTTTGTAAAACAATCTGAAGCTGCTTAAAATAAATACTGATGACTACTTTTGCATCTGTATTTTTGAAAGTTGGTGAGCAACTTTAAAATTTCCATTTGTGTGGGTAAACTTCATAAAACTGACTTGTTTTGAGCACAGCTTTCCTGGGTTTTCCTTTTACTAAATTTTTTTTTTCACTTCCCAAATTTGAATTAATGTTTATATAGTCTTTTAAAAATGACTTTCAAAGATAAATTTCAAATACCTTTTGGAGTAATATTAAGTTGGTAGCTAGGGGAAAACCACTTCTATTTGCAGATGGTAGTTTTTATTTATGGCTTTAGTAGAAAACCTTATTGCAAGTCTAGAAAATACAGTGTTATGTAGGACTTAGTGGGCTTTTGTTACCTCAGTAGGACCCACCTAACTTTTATGCCAGTTCTGGGAACAGGTGAAGGGAAGAGTGAGCTATGTTTTTATTTTAAATATTTTTTTCCCTATATATTGTTATTTTTGTAGATCTTTTTAAAATAAATTATTATATGCTGGAGATTGCAATTCCACTGTAGTATCCCACTTGATTTCAGTGTACAATATCGGATTGTTTGTATTGAAAAGAATGTATTTGATAAGTATTTGATAAGTTACCAGGAAAAGTTATTTTCAAATTGTGCTGTGTTTGTGTCTAGCAATTGGAAATACTTTTCCTATAGAAAATTATGTATATGACCTCATATGTACATTTGGATTAAATGTCTAATGACTACCCCAGGGCTGCTATAAACTTCTCCAAATAATTTAAGAATTTCCTCTTTTTAACTGTTTTAAAGCCTTTTTTCTTGTCTTTTTGGCAGAAGGTAATTTTCCCTGGCTATGGGTACAGTATGCTCAGACTTGCATATGCACTCTGTTCGGTTTTTAAACGGAAAAAATGTATAAAATGTGTATAAAGAAAAGTGTAAATAAAATATTTTTAATCTTTAAACACTTTTGTGTAAGCTTTGTGATACTTAAAGTGTAGTGGACCTGGATTACTTTCTACAGGATTTCAGACATTACTTGTTAAGCAACTCTTAAAAAATGTTAATTGTTGCTATAATTCATGATGTTGTGTTCAGGTTATCTCAACAAGAAAAGCAGGGTGTCCTTATATAGCATCAAGCTCCTATCTTTAGCTGTATTTCATAATCTTCCCAATTTTAATTGCTGTAGTGCATTCATGTGTCTACTCTGTGTTTCAAGCTTGAAATAATGTTCTGAGTTGCCTTCATTTGTAACTCACTGTCAAAGCATAAATTTAATTGATACGACTGAAAACTGAAGCCAGCCTTTTCATGTTAGTCAGCGGCCAGGAGAAGAGACGTTCCCCGCTATCAAATACACGGAATTGAGGGCTCTCACGTTTATCACGCACTTGGACTTTGGAGTGCCAGAAGTCCAAGACGTATGGCTCTGTTTCTCATAACAGGGAGGGGAAACTTCATTTCAGAATTAAAGTGTCTGATTAGAACAACATTCAATACCAAGAATGGGGAGGTGGCGTGCAGGTAAAACAGGAGATTATGATATTTTCTCAAGCAGTGTGGTGAAAGCCTTCCTTGTCAGTCCCGTGGCAGGCGTTTCCGTTTCTCTGCAACTCTCTTGCTGTCAGATCAAAGCCCCTGGTTTAAAAATAGTGTTTTAATTTTATTTTCATACTTAGAATTACTTAAACTTGATTTGCATGAAGTAATGATGTTTTATTCCCTTCCCTCTTTGGTAACTTGACTTCATCCTACACCAAGTAGTACTGTTTAATGGGAGAATGCTGTGAATGAATTTGTGCGGGTCCCAGTGGGATGTGTCACAGGAGGAAGCGCCTGTTTTAATTGTGATGTGTCCCCATTTTTTCATTCCAAAGGAGACCAAATGTAGTAGCCTGATATAGTGGAAGAGAAGATGACAGCAATTTTTTCACACTGTAAGTGTTATTTACAATTATTTTTATTCACCTTTTTAACTTTCCTTCTCTATGTAAGCCAGATTGTATTTTTGGGAATACCTTTCTTCCACCATGCTACACTGGCCGACTTGACTTGCTTGTTAGCACCTCTGTAGCTAATTGGGAATCTCAAATAATGGTTCCATCATTTCACTAAGGAGAGCTCTCACATTTCAACTGGTTCATAGTTGCTCATATCAAATTCTTCACTTTTTTGGAATATGTGGCCTTATTTTTTGGCTGTAGTTCAGTCATCTGTGTTCACTTGTTTTGTGGGATACGAAATTAATGGTAGTTTGTCAAAGGGTTTTTTCAGTTAATTCCTTCCAGATTCTTTGGTATAAGTTACCCAACCTCGTTGGCTTTAAATTCCTAATTTCAACAGATGTTCCCCCTTTGTTTTGGGTTTGGGGGTTTTGGTTTTGTGTTTTTTCTGATTCCATCAGCTTCATAATGTGGAAAGGAAGCTGTTGCTTTGGGTGTTGCACAGATTCTGTATTAGTTCTGTACCTTTAGAGTTTGTAACATACTTGTGGGCACATGATCTTCCCCGCAGCATTTAGCCTGTCAAGTCTTACTGATGTTTCAGTGTTGTCTGTTCATCAGCGTGCCGCCTTGTCCAATGCAACTTTCTTGGCATGTGCAAAATTTTCCTTCTTTCAAGGGAGAGGGTAGGGAGTATGTGTAAAGACAGCTTTAATTTATTATTTTCATTAACACTTTCCACTTTTACATTCAGTGGCACTGACAGGTGCTTTAGGTGATGTTTACAGGTAAAAATAAACCTCGTCATGGTCTCTGTTTAAGTACTCAGTGACTCTTCAGTCAGCTATCCATTGGAATGCACGCTAGCATTCTGCATCACGTGCTGAGTGCCAGGCCTTCTAGGTTGATGCTATGTAGTCCTTGAGGAACTAAAAAAAATTATATTTGCCATGTATCTGATGTCTGTCAAATGTGTCCCCTGGTGATGTCACCCTTTGTAGCAGTTCTGCTGTATTATGGATAAATGTTGCTCAATAAGTGGTGCTGAAAAAGATACTTCTTTTTTAATGGATAGATGGCTTTAATGGTTAACCCTTTTATTGCACTGTTTAATTTTACCAGATAGATACATGTTTGGCCTAAACTGGCAGCCCCCTTTCCCACACCCATTTCAGTGCATCCTCAGGCATGTTCTAAGTATTGGTTTGTTTGCGCTTTTTTGTCGTGTGGCTCATCTCACAAGTTTGAGTTACACCATCCATATAATTATTTTTCTGTGTGAGAATCTTTATCTCTTGTTGTGAATTGTGCACGTTATGGGTCTGTTTATATGTATTTGAGTACGACTGACGAGACTTTCTGACTTTACCATGCCTTCTTTGTCAAAAGAATTGCATAATGCTAACTGAAACCAAGTATTTCCCCCATGCTTTACTTCCATAGTCTCAGCGGAGAAATCCCAAGGTGGTCAGTGTATTCCTCTGCCTTCCCAGACTGCAGAAAACATACAAAATGCATGGGATTGTACTTGTGATACTGGTGCAAATGCAAGGCATGGCCTAAGCACTTTCCCCTTTGTTGGTGTAGTGGTGGCCTTTAGAATCACTCCTGGAAAGCAAGAAATTGCTCTGCTGACTTCTTGCAACTCTCGAAAAGCCCTGTTGGCTAATTTATTCCCAGAGTGGAGTTGTAGTGACTCCTGGTATCCTTGGTCAGCTGTGGATGTTCCATGGGATTTGCCTTGTGTAACACATGCTCTCACTTGTTCCTCTGGCTCTTACAGGTAGTTCTGCCAGGATTTTTTTTACCTAACGCATATGCCAACTTGATACCAAGACCTTATTTTAACTTCCAGTGATAATTTTTAGCATTATAATGAAACCCAAATTAAGTTTCAGAAGAAGACATTTTAGAGTGAAGACCTTTCTTCCCCATCCTGATTCTCAGTTCATTTATTGCAATGAGAAAGAGTTACTGTCAATTAATAGATTTTCCTTCACTGTTCCTCCGGACAGATTATCCAAAACAGTTAAAAAGAATTACGTAGTCGGAAAAAAATAGGTGAAGCTAATTAACTAAACTATAGGTTTTCATTTAGTGACTTTTTATAGTCTTAAACTTGGGAGCTGATCTGGAAGTGTTTTAGCTGATTTCTGAAAGAGATGGATTTAGGCTCAGTACTGTTTTCTGAAAACAAGGGGAGTGAGGCTGACCTCTATATAAATTAAACTAAATATTCCAGCCAAAGAAATCTCAGTACAAAATTGTTAACGCCCAGATAATCAACCAGCTGTTCCTTGCAGAAGTTAGGAACCGTACAAAATAATCACAGTTGCTCAGTTTTAGTTTTGTCCTAACTTTGCAGTGCATAGATTTTTATTTTTCCCATGGTAAAAAATAATTAAAAGAACGTATGTTTTGCTAAACTTGTAAAACCGGTGTAGGAAGCCCTGTTTTCAGATTTGCAGCCTTGTTCAAAGCCAGGCAGAATGGGTTAAAGCGACTAGAAGAGTTAGCAATTTTCCAGTGCCTTAACTTCTGAAGATTTATGCATTTGCTGTGGATGGAAATCGTCCAGTATACTCCAGAGATAATGCCTGGGACCATTTTGCTGCTTCGTCTTCCTATTCTTCCGTAGCAATAGATTGATCCTCAGGCTTTTCAATTCGTGAAATTGCCATCCCTTGATGTTCAGAGAAGTCACTCCTTTTTGTAACATCCCGTTTCTGTACCTGCATAATACCATGCATTGTTAAACACATACAGTAGTAAGAACCTATTCAATGACACTTGTGAAATGTGGCATTTTTCTCATCTGTAAAACTGCCAAAGCAAGCTAAAGCACTGTTTTTCACCTGTGCCAGCACCATCTTGTACTAATTTATGAGACTTAAGAGATTGTTTCAAAGGCTGTACTAGAGAGAAACAGTGAAAGGTGAAGACAACATCAGTCTGTGCACCACTACCCACTGCCCCTTCCGTTCCTGTACCGTAAGCTGCAACTATGCCCGCCATAGCCCTCCTCCATAGGGGGTGGGGGCGGAAACACAAAATGGTTTCACGTTATGAGAAGTAGTAGGCGATAACACATAATAAACATGTAAGGGATCACTGGGGAAAACTAAATGACAGCTTTCATTAGTGATTGCGAAGGACCCCTGAAACATGTCTTAAGAGTTTCCTAAATGCACTCTGGGATTAAATGTATGAAGTCGGGTGTTACTGCTTTGTGGAGAACGCTCCCAGAATGGAAGCAGCAGTTGAAGGTACCAGTCGTGATGTTTTTTGGTGAATGTGAGGCAAAGGAATGGAACGGTGCAAAACCAGCCTGAACAGATGTCGCTTGCCACGCTACTAAAGAGCGAGGAACTGTAGTGGGACTTCCTGGCTAATGAGTGCCCTCCACAAAACCCCTGGACTGCATCCTGAAAAGTGCATCTTGCTTCCCGTTTTGCATCGCATCTCTCATTTTGTCTCAGTCATGCCCTTCTTGGTTTTGCTAGCTTCTCTTCAGCTTGAGAAGAGTGACCTGTTGGCTCCACACACACTGTAGTGGGCCAGTAAGAGTAAAATGAAGAGGTGACTGATGAATTAGGGCTACAAGGATGGTGAGGGGACTGGAACATCTCCCCTGCGAGGAGAGGCTGAGGGAGCTGGGCTTGTTCAGCCTGAAGAAAAGAAGGCTGCCAGGGGACCTAATAAATGCTTATAAATATCTGAAGGGTGGGTGTCAGGAGGATGGGGCCAAGCTCTTTTCAGTGGTGCCCAGTGACAGGACAAGGGGCAATGGGCACAAACTGAAGCACAGGAAGTTCCG
>Ga0065711_1030371_pt1 | contig 32694 bp, 22 predicted proteins | sample Hoacrofraction12_FD_59098 | JGI IMG/M metagenome (GOLD analysis project Ga0065711, IMG submission 59098) | Hoatzin crop microbial communities from Cojedes, Venezuela - Epithelial fraction 12 v2 (version 2) | ecosystem: Host-associated > Birds > Digestive system > Esophagus > Crop | place...
CATTGGTTTTCCCTTGTCCACCCTTGTTGTTACACCATCATAGAAAGCCACTAGGTTGGTGAGGCAGGACTTGCCCTTGGTGAAGCCATGCTGGCTGTCTCGAATCACCTCCCTGGACTCCATGTGCCTTAGCATAGCTTCTAGGAGGATCTGTTCCATGACCTTCCCAGGCACAGAGGTGAGGCTGACAGGTTGGTAGTTCCCAGGGTCTTCCTTTCTACCCTTTTTGAAAAGGGGCACAATGTTTGCCTTCTTCCAGTCACTGGGGACTTCCCCTGACATACAGAGACTTCAACAACAGGAGAGGGTTTATTGTCTGCGTGGAGGAAAAAGCAGATTCATGTGACTTTAGTGAAGCTGGAAAGAGGCACTTGGGAATAGGCCTTGCCTTGCCTCCTGCTTTCTCCTGGGTTATACACCACCCATCCTTCCTCGCAGTATATGCCTGCTCCAGCTTTGCAAAAGGCAGCAGGAAGGGAGCAGGCAGTGAGTGATGTTGAGGTGGGAAATTTCAAAAAGAACATGTATTAAATGGCTGCATCCATGAATACACATGATTCTCCAGTTGACAGAAATGTCTTAAATGCAGGTGCTCATGTCACAGTGCCTGTCTGAAGAACAACTCCTTTGTATTTCAATGAGAACAGGCAGCAAGAAACCCCCATCCACATACCAACATGAATAACCCCCTGCACCATGCTCTAGGTGAATGCTTTACAGGCTGCCAACGGGCTGCGATGTGCCGACTTTCCAGCTTCTCCCCATGCATTAGCATCTCTTACTCTGCAAATGGTGCTCTTGTTGCACAAAGTATTTGGACATATAAAGAGTTTTTTCGAAGGAAGGGAAATAATGACACAAGGAGAACAGCAGTTTCTCCAGTGGGGGGGCTCTGACAAATACAGAGATCTCATGAGTGAATGTGTGCGTTTTTCCAGTGTTGTTTGTAAGCTCTTTTCAGTTATGTGTGTTCACAGGGAGGTGAGGGCTGATGGTCTGAGTGTAGGTATAAGGGTGTCAGGGTACCTGCATTTGCAGCATCACCATCAGCATCACTGTGCAAAGTGGTTGCTTCGCCTGCTTTTTTTTTTTTGCCCTCTGCATTGTGTCGGCACAGGTACATGTGTGGTGCTGCAGTGAACCAAGACTGAGCACTTGGACCTACTCTGAAATAATATCCCAGGCTAAAAGAGGCAGAAAATGTTACCAGGTTTCCAGCAGGATCAGCTTTCTGCTCTTCATCACTGGGCACCTGACTGGACTCCAGCACCAGGGATGTGGATGGGAAAGACACAGGGAGCAATGTTTTTTTCAGAGGCAGTCCTGGCTTAAATGCAAGCAAAAGTACTGCTTAAACAGCAGCACATATAGGCCGGTACCCCAGCTTTTCTGATAGTGGAGGCACTGTCCAGCTGATGGGCCACTGAGCACCAGTGCCCTGGTTCAGCATACAGGATAGAGCCCTTATATAAATGTGTATATACACGCACACAGAAACCTATATATGCCAAAGCTACCAGCCCGTGGGCTGCAGCAGCTCCTTGGATACACTGAGGGTTTTTTCCTTTGGAAAGCAAACCAAAAGACATCCCTACTGAGCCCGAGGCAATGGCTTTGTTTGCTCGCTTTTCCTGGGCGGCTCCTGTCGTCTCCCCAGCGCAGGCTGCTGCTGCCAGTGCTTGGGGAGAAGGATGCGCAGGACAGAAGGGCTCTAGTCTGTTAATTTATTTTAATGAATATAAATTAATGTAGTTTTCTTTTCTCTGGCTTGCAGATATTAAAGGCCAGTATGACTCATAAGCATGATCTATCTTATTGCCAGTGGCAATGATACATTAATCACCTCTGATGGAGGCTGCCATGGCCCTGTTGCAGGTGGGGGGAGCAGACACGCAGGGCTGGGTGAAGGCGAAGGGCCACGCACAGTTCTGCAGCTGCTGCAGGCACAACACAACAACCACAGGGGAACCCAAGTGATTGCCACACCTAGCATCTCTGCAGCGACCTGTCCCCAAGTGGCTTAGGACCCCTCTAGCAGTAAAAAAGGCAGATCAGAGGATGGAAAGACTGTCAAACTATGCAGCCAGTAACAATAATAACAATAACAGTGAGGTTAGGAGCTATTGCAGACCTCCCTGTAAAAGATGGAGAGAGCTGCTTCATTTAAGATGTATTTTTAGTTTGGTTTACTGCTTCTCTGTGTGTTGTTTTATCTTTCTCTATATTAGCAGCAGATACTCGGCAGTGCTGGCAGGGGAGTCCAAAAGCCCCTGACCTCCGTGGCACTGTGACCCAGAAAACAGTTTGGGACACGGTCCTGTAGCTTTCTGTCTGGGAAATTTGTAGTAAGACTTGGCAAGGAGAAAGACGCAGCAGCAGAAACTGAGCGTGTTTACGGAAACTTAAAAAGACATTACGGGCCTGGCCCTGGGACAGAGGTACTGAACTGCTGCGATATGTGGGGGACCACACTAAATGGTCCTTTCCATCTTCCTGTGAAAGTGTCTTTAACCTTACCTGCAATGGCTCAATAGAGCTTTTCCCCCATGAAAACTGGAGGAAAGATGACAAAAGAGGAGAGAAATTAGCAGCAGGAGTAAAGTATGGCACTCCCTGGACAATCCCATAAGCACTAAAATGCTTCACCAGTTTAATGTCATTTCACAGGGTAATCTTCAGCCAGCCTTGTCTAGAGACACTAGCAGGCTGCTTCGGCGCTCAGTGGTGCAAATCATTGCGTTGCACTGTGAAAGTACAAGGAGAGGGAGTGATGAAGTGTTTTCATGTACCTTTTTCATGTGACCTTAACCCCCCAATTCCCTTCATAAACTGAATTCTGCTCAGTTACGCTAGTCTGAGTCCTCTGAAGTCAATAGGTTTGCACTAAGGTGCCAGAGTTTTACCTTAGTTGGACAGTCCCATAGTGTAGTGAGCCAAATTTTTTTCCTTTTGTGTGTTTCACTGATGCTTTTGGGATAGGGCGATCTCCACATCACCCCTTGAGTGAAAAAGGGGTTATTTTTGGAACGACTCAGTCTTCACTTTTGCCACAGCTCTTCAAGAGAGACCAGCAGGCAATGAAACAAATAGATGGACAAATTAGCTACTTCTGATCTCTGCCTCACCCCTTAAATTACTGAACAAGAAGATAAAAGAATATTTTAAGAAAGCCACACACAGTAAAAAGAGAGCTGAACTTGTACAGCAAATGTTTCAAGTAATGAGGTATGTTCCTCAAATGTATTTTCACTTGTTAGAAGGTCAAAGAGTTACTGGGTCAGATATGAAAAAAATAGATCTGGGAAATGCTGAGCCACCACAAGGAAATTCTAATCCAAGGCTCAGATGGCAACAATGAATGGTTTTGTTTTTCCAGTGAGTACAGATGTGTCAAGGCTAGGAACCGTTTTGGCACAAGAAAAAATGTTCATATAGAATTAGTTCTCTTAGCTCTCAAGTTGAAACACAAATTTGGTATCAGCCTAGCCTTGTTGCTTGCTGCCAGTAATGACCCTTTCAATCATTTCAATGGCAGCGAAATCGTGTTAAGAATAAACTCCCTCGACAAACATCTAAATATGTACAGTATCTGTTAATTTAGTCAACCACCAAAACTTATGGCTGGAACGCCTTATTTCCAGATTTTGAAAATGTTTACACTTAACCTTAAGAGCAGACCAATCCATTTCGTATACATGTATACTGTATTATTTTCTTACAACCTAACAGTATTAATACTCAAAAGCCATCTCCCTGTGACAGGGAATAGTCACTGTTTTTTAAAAAAGACAAACAAAAGGTCTTGTGGCTTGCACACTCTTTGGCTGGGAGTCACCTCCCCATGCACGGTGCTCTGAATGCAGCAGTCAAGATTCCCTCTCCTGTCAGTGGGGAGAGGCCAGATCCTTGAGAGGGCAAGTTCTCAATGTCTTTTAGACACTGTGTTAAGTGGCATAAATCACCTTATGGAGCCACTTTTCTCTGTCCAGGAAGCTTATGAAATGGATTCAGACTAAACACCTAAGTTCTGGGTGGACAAAGTGCTTAAGGTGAAGCAGGTCCTTGAACAATGAAGGTTTTTCATGTGTTGTGAAGTCGTTGTCTGCAGGGCAGGAGCTCCCCTGTCTGTGGGTCTTCACCTGTTCCTCTCTTCCTCACTTCACAGGGTAAAACATCGACAAGAACTCAGATCTTCTCCTTGAAGAGGTAACTATCCCAAACCCAGCTATGCTATCAAGTCTTTTTCGTTCTCTCTCATGTCAAAAGGTTATTATATTACAATAACAAATAATTTAGCTTCTTCTATATATTGTGAAATGATATAAATGTGAGACACATCCTCTTCATACCTTTCTTCTTGAGTGCCTGACTTTCTGGTGATTATGATACTTCTGTGTCCCTTTAGGCAGCAGCCTGAGGGTTTATCAGATGAGTCTTTCAGTGAAAAAGGACCCTCGTGTTTTGCTGGGATGTGGTCTTGTAAAGGCTTTCAGAGGACTGCAAGTAAGATTTGTAGGGGAAGTTCATGAATGTGGACAGATCAAAGCACGGTGGGGATCAGCACCAGGCCACACACCAGGCAGCCAAGACAAGGCACGCCCAGTAGATGTGTAGGGTCTAGAGGACATCTAACGCCAGAGGCTGAGCAGGGTTTGGTACCCAGTAATGTGGGATTTAGGTGTTGACAATGAGAGGTAGGTTAACAAGTCCCTTTCGAATATCACCTTGTCTCCCCCTGAAACCTGAGACAAATCCCACCGTTCCTGTGTGATGGCCAGGATTTTAGGAGCTTGTGGTGTCGAGGGGATGCTGGCACCTGTTGTTACTTCTGAAAATGCTTCCTTTTACCACGAGGCCAGGATGTGAGCAAACAATTTGCTTTAGAAAAAACAATTTACTTCAGAATCCCCAGTAAAAATGTGTCTTATTACAGATTTAAGAGTTAACAGTCTTAAGGGAATAAACAACTTCATTTACTTGTTAAAATAAAATGAAATAAAAGTGATCTGTATTAAAGAGTGTGCTGTGGAAGGCAGGTCTGGGTGTAGTTAGACTAGTGGTGCTGGGAGGGAAGGGTACTGCACCTAAACCACCTCCTTAATAAAACCAGGAGAGTGGTATGTCAAATAAAACCTGTGCTAATGCCTGAGCATGACTTTGAGGTTGCAAGAGGAGGGTTAGGCACCAGTTAGTCCATCAGAGGAACTGGTCAGACCCAACAGTATGTACTGTTCTTGAAATCTTTATTTTCCTTTGGGGAAGTTGTTTTGGTGACACTGGGTTTAAAGGAAGGACCCGTCGCCTCTTCGCTGGGATCGTTTCATGGCAGCATAGGCTGTGAAGGCATCTGTTCAGGGCCAGAGGAGAATGAATGGGACCTTTTCCTCTCCACAGCAAAACAAGACATTAATGGTCTAGTGGAAGTAATTCTGTATTGCAAAGGAAGTTGATAAAATAGAACATAAACTTCTCTAATAGAGGATTTAATTACCAGGAAAGCCAGATTGAATGAAGCGTTTGAGCAGAACTATTTAATTTCTGAAAAGGCAATCATTATTAATCCCCTTTCTCCAAGGCCCCATTATCTATTCAGGAGGCCTTGGAGTACTAAGAAATCACACGTGTCTATATATGTGCGTGTGCTTGTACATCTTTGTGTTGTTCTGGGTTTGAATTTTTTTCTGCATCCAAACAGACTGTCACCACCCTTAAAAAGTCTCAGCTTTTCTCTGACTTCACCCAGCTTCCCAGCTAAACTGGTGTATCCACATGATCAAGCTGAAACCAGCCAAAGTAATCAGGACTCAGGGCTGGAAAGTAGGCACAATGGTAATGAATCAAAAGGCTTAAAAAGCTCTTAAATTGCTTTCATTCTTCAACACACAAGCATGGCTATCAAGGTTCGACTGCAGCAGAAGGCCCTATTTATTTTATGTGAGAAACAAGCACTTCTCTGAAGCTCTCTCTTAGTTGATATATCAGCTTGTTCATGTTTTATGTTGTTATTTTTCTGATACACAGTTGGAAAGGAAATAACTGTGCCTGATGACGCTGGGGCGTACGCCTGTAAAGTTTTAAATGCAGTTCTGGTATTTAGCCTTTAAACTTAATGAGATTAAACACAGAACCCATCCATACAATTTACCTTAATGACTGCTTTGTAGTTGTTTTCGGCAGCCAAATCATGTCACAGTGTCTGCCATGGTTGGGCAGTAGCAGCTACTTTTGGAGGAGAAACACGCTGGGAGCCTCCTGCCATGAACTCAGCCATGGCCAAACTGCCTGGGAGCGGGCTGAGGGGCTGCCAGGCTGCTGGGAAGCCCGGCAGGGACCTCCTCACCTCCACCCTTTGCCCTTCATGGCCAAAGCTGTGCTTACTCCCTGCATCTGCACGGGGGCTGCTCTCAGCACATCACTTCCAGAGCCCCTCTGCCAGGAAAGCCAATGCTATGCATGGCTTTTGTCAAGTTAACAATTTGGGCGTTTACATTTTTTAACACCAAAATAATGATAAGCTCATCACCCGGAGGGTGGATAGCGGCACAAACAACCTTTCTACTGGTGTAACTTCTCTCCTTTCTGTTTAGGACAGTGTTAGGCTGGCCTGACTTTTTTTACTGGTAGAGAAATAACTTCTGTGTCCGAGGCTGTGGTGAGGGAGAGACTGTGGGGTTTGCTTTACATACATCCAGTTAAAGCAGTGAAATTTATGTGTGCAAATACACTTTGAGCTTTACAAATACTGAGAATCTGTTGTTTTTGTTACTCAAGGCAAAAATCCACTGTGGATGGTGGAATCAGGTCAGCTCATGGTGACTTTTTCCACACAGATAACTTCACCCTGCAAATGCTTTCTTCTCCCTCCTCCTCCTTATACCTCCTTATACCATACTAACAACGTAGATCCAAGCTAAGGAAGTGCAACTGCAGCAAAGCCTTAGCTTGAAAATAAAGCTATGCATAGCCCCTGCCCTGTTACGCTGGGAAATGAAACCCATGGCACGGTCTGTGTGGGTCTGGTACTGACTTCTTTAACATGAGCAAGCATGAGCTGCAGTGTCAGGGAGCTGGTGGGGTTCCCTGTGAGCTGTCGGGCTCAATTTCATCTTGGATCCAAATCTTCACAAGGAGGGGGACAGTGAAATCTCTTTCTAGAAAATTTTCATTATTAGTGTGTTTATACTTGGACAGTGGGAGCTCCTGGAAGCTTTGGTGACACCGGTGATCTCTGTGAGGACTGGCCAAGGGAAATCACTGCAAGGCACCAGGTGATGCTCATACAACAATACATGTTAAACCTTTGTGTGGATGGTGGTGTTTGGGCTTGGTGTCACTTTAGTCTGCTGTAGCTGAACACTGAGAGTTTAAAGCAAGAATAAACCAAGGCCACTCCACCAATGAACAAGAAATCTGCAGAGACGTGCTGACCTTTTGTTCATCACTTCAGTTTTCTGAAGCAGCTTTATCCAGCAAGTCCCATGCAGTGTGACTTTGCAAAAACGTAGCTAATTTTCATTAAGAAAGATATTTATTTGCAAGTAAGCTGGAAGGATCAAATTAGAGATGGACCCAGTTCACTCTTCTTCCAGGAGAAGACTGTGTCCCTGTATGGCTTCTTCTACACGAGCGGGCACAGCCATCTCTCAATACCAGTGTGTGATTCCTACAATGCATCAAATCCAAACTGAATAAGAACTGTTATCTGTAGATCTACAGCAGGTGTGTGTAAAAATGCATACTAGCATTTTGGAGCACATTCAAACTGATTGCTAAGCCACAGTGAAAAACGGTCATCAAACAGTGGAAGAACAATTTTACTTGGCATTTTATTCACTTAACAGAAACATTCACTTATCAGATATCACTGAAGTGCAATTTACAGAACTTAGCAGCAAATTCACATATGTAAATTCAGATTTATTTTCTTTTGTTGTCTTTTTTTGTCTTTTTTTTTTTACAAATATTACAAATGTACATCCATTAGTACAGTATTGCCATTCACTCATGCGTGTTATGTACAGAATCTTCACTAAAGAATTACTACTGAGCAATTTTTCCTTTGCTTCAGGAAATGCCGCAAGTAGGTCATGTGTGCTTTTGGGATGTGGTCCCATCACACTCCATTGCTGCACGTAATGAGAAGAAGTAGACATTTAAGGTCATATTCAACCCCAGTGCGAGCAGGTGCAACTCCATTGCCTTCAATGAGATCAGCTGATGCCCACTTTCAGTGGGGACTCGGTTTGGTCCCCACTACTGAATTTGATCTGGCAGCTGAATCCAGCATTGCATTGTGTATTTCTTGCAACAAAGGATAATTTAATCCCACCACACTTTTCTTTTTGTCCTTAAAAATAACCAGACACGGTGTTTTGTTGCACAGTAGCTGCAACACCGGCCTGTGGAGCTATATGCATTAGTTGAGCTGACGTCATGCCAGGGCTGGAGGAGGGTGGATGAGGGCAGGGAGGTGTAAGGAGGAGCCGCTGAGGTCTCTTGTGTGCTAGATAAAGACTAACTCGGAGAAGAAAAATAGAAGACATTGCTTTCCCCTGCCCTGTGGATCTCCACATGAGAAACCTTGTCCTCCTCTCTGGTTGCCCTGTGGTTTCCCTCCCTTGGTGGGAGCAGCCGGGACCCCTGGGACCACCACTGCCAGTGTCACCCACAGCTTGTCCCGCACCTCCTGTCGCAGACCCGACCCGCCACCCACCTTTGCTGCCAGATACCCAGATCACACTGGAGGTCTGCAGCAGTGACAACTGTGTTAGAGGACGGGACTGTGTGGAGTTACCAGGAAGCTCCAGAAAGTGCCAAAAAGATTCTGAATGTTCATCAGAAGAGCTGACAAAACGGTCAAAGTATTGACACAGTAGTTACCACAAAATGTTTCCATTATTGAAATGTCTCAGACTTTTTTTAACTATTTCTACTCTAAGTATATTTTTTAAAATATTTTTGGTAATTAATATGGAATGTATTATTTTGCTGAAAAGGTTTCTGGAAGGGGAGAGATTTGTTTTATCTAATTTAAAAATTCTAGTTTATCACAATCGTTTTTATACAAGACACTATAGATACCTCTTGTAGTTTATAATCTAAAAATAAAATCTCATCAAAATATTGTAGCTATTCTATTGTGGGCATCAATAAACAATGTATTTATTGTATATGGCTCTCCAAACATGATAAACCCTATACAAAGAGCATCTATCTTTATTGATAGGAACAGTTTCCTGTGTAAAGGAAATTACATGGAAAAACATGAGCCTTGTGTTTTTTGAAAAGTAACTCCGCTTGACAGTTCTGAGAAAATACCAAGACAATTATCACAAATCAGTAGCAGCATGTTATATACAGATTTAAAGAGAATCACAGGAATAAAAAGAAAACAGTAGTTATATACCCGCAAATCCTGTCATTTAAAAACCCAACACCTGAAAGAAACGTACAGGGCGCTTGAAGGTTGGTTCTGCAGTGGGACTATCAAAGCTCAGTTCTCCCATGACTGTATCTTCTGCATTCTGATGAAGTTTGGGATGGTTCAAAGATGAGATCATATCAGACCCAGCCACAGTTATGAAGAAAATATTTAATTGTTGGGTGCTACTCACCTCCTAGCTGGAAAACCCCACCTGCTTCTCAAACTGAATATGAATAATAATAATAAAAGTACTTGGCGTCTACATAGAGCTAGAATCTGAAAGCTCTTGCACTGAGTAAGACCTTACACAAGCCTGTAGTTGCATCTGCTGCACTTACTTCAATTGGACTATGTGGGGAGGGAAAACTCATTGCAGGAGTGATGGAATCTGGCTTACACCATTGCATGTGACCAGAGCACTCTGTTCCTGCCAAGTTCCTTAGACGTGAAGCCATTAAGTATTACTATCCCCGTTTGGAAGGTGGAGAAACTGAGGCAGAAAAGAGCCAAATATCAAATGTGCTCTCTCATTTGGGATATTTTAGTTGTGGCTACCCAATCCAGCGATTTTTCAGATATACAGAGCATCCTGAGCTCAAACCCACCCGTGGGTCATCAAAAGCTTGGAAGTCTGAGGCTCTGGGTCCCGGCTCCAGCCTGCCTGCTTTTAGGCAGCTACCTGAAGCTCCAGCACTGCCTCGATTGTCACACCGGTCCTCACCGGCAGCCCCTGTGGAGCTGTGCACCTCTGCAGGCAGCGCAGGCTTGAATCGCCCTTTAGAAGAGCATCCCGGCTGGTGTCTAAAGGGCACGTGTGATGAATTGGGCCTGCATAATTAAAATCTGCAGCGTGCAAAACTTGTGGCCAGGTTTGAAGATTTGGTGGGAAGTGGTTTGTCCAAGGCATCTGTAAGTGTAAAAACCAAGGGAATCCTGACGCCTGGCTGTGTGTTCAGAGCCAGCAGTGGAAAACGCTGTTTAAAAATACTGCATATCTTTGAGGTCCCAATTCTTTAGGCAACTAGCAGGATGGTTTTTGCATAGAGGTTAGACATGGATGATTATGGATTCTCTGAGACCTGCTGTCATGCCATGTGCCTGGGGCACTTCCATCTTTGCTCACTATTTTCCATTATTCAGTGATGACTCTTGCACTGATTGTGTGAGGGAAAACAAACTCTATTTTGGATCAGACAGGTGGCCTGCTAACGCCTCAAATCAGGAATAACCAACAGCAATAAACAATGAAAAGCAGATTTTTTTTGTGGGGGTAGCATTATAATTCGGCCAGGTACATTCTTGGGAAGGGATCATGAAAAAGCAGTTTTCTAAAGTTGAGCTCAGTGCATCAGACACATTTCTATTTACGTATTTCCAGTACAGAATTAAAAGCAAATATTCCCATGGAAGTTGCTATTAAATGTCAGACTGTTTCAGTTCTCTCGGTTCACGCATCCTGCCTAGCCTTCCTTCCAGCTGATTTGATCAGGTCGTGTAGCAAAGGTGTCAAGCGATTTATACAGTTAGTAGGAACTGATCTTGCTCTGGGGGTTTCTTCACCCAGGTGCCCAGACCAGCTTTCTGAAATGCTTTAAACAGCTGCTGCTTGACAGACTGGTACGTCTGAGCCACCAGCTTTGCCTCACTGTACACTGACGGCACATCTCCATGGCTTGATATCCGTGTGCTCAGCTGCAGAACAAAAATCAGAGAAGGGGAAAAAATAAAAGAATAGTAAAAAAAGTCAACCAGCAAGCCAAAAGAAACAGGAGGCTTCGGTAGCTGTATAATCTTCCTGTCTATATTCTATAAGCAACAAAAAAAACCTATCACTGTGCTTTGTGTGTTTACTTTTGGTTTAACAACAGAAAAACAGGGAAGAAATAAATGCCTATGACATGGTTTCAAGCCATTGCAAAGAGAAACAGGGTAAACAGCTTTGCCTTGGAGTGGGCATAGACAGCGGCAAATCTTGGTGTGTTTTACAAAGGCAAAACCCTACTTCTCATTTAAGATGATTTTTAGGGACAAAAAAGGGAAAAATCCTTTCTGGAGATCTTAAAGCACGTGCTCAGTTTAGCCTGGGAAGCAGAACAGCTCAGTGCTTCCAAGTAACGCCAAGAGACCAGAGAAGGGGGGTCCCCTCCCACACTCTCCCCTTTTCCCTCCTTAATCTGTTACTGGCAGAAACGCTGTGAAATCTGCCCCAGACAGGGCAGTAATCAGGTGCCAGGATTCGTGCTGATGTGGGAAAACAGTGCTCTGTCGGGACACCGGAGCTGCCCGCCGGGAGCTGCCTGGGGAGACAGCACCTCATGTCCCCAGCCCCTCCTCACCCAGAGCACTCACGCCTGAGCCGGCATCCTTTGCTTTGCAAAAGAACTAAAGAAACCACCTCCTCTGACCTAACCAAGTCTTAGCTGTGCCGAACCTGCAGTGAGGCTTTGACACTGTATGAAAGAAACCCAAGTCTGGAAGATGCCTTGGGGCAAGCAGACAGGCGAAAGTCCAGCACTTACAAGCCAGGGAAATAACACCCTGTAGGAAAACGCACCCTCAAAGCACAGCCTGGTGAGCAAACAACACTCCTTTCCTTCTCTCTGGGAAGGAGAGATGCTGAAAGACAGGTTTAAGGAACAGGCGAACGCACGGCCTGTGGTGGCTGCCCTCCAGCTGCCCCTTTGATCCCCAAAGGTGGACACTGATGATGTTATCAGATGCTTCATTTTGTCAAAAGCAAAGTGCCCTGCTCAGACAGGAGTCACACCCTCCTGCTCACCCTGACCCCATCCCTGGTGCGAGTCAGGTGCAGTCCAGATCTCCTGGCCGTAGTCCTGGCCATGGCCTGTCCTGGGGCTCAGCTTGCCCTGGGTTTTGTTCCCGTGAGGATCCCTCCATTCTGGTGACAACAGGAGTGCTTCTCACCCCCCTTCCCATGCCATCCACTGTGCAAGAAATAGGCTGGGACCTGTGCCACCCAACTGTGACTGAGCTCCAGGCACAAAGCCCAGGTTGGTCCCTTCTGCTCCACCCAGGCTCAGGGTCCCTGCTAGGACAGGTCATGCCACTACCTGGGAAGGGCCACCAGCCTCCTTCCCTGCGGTCTCCTGCAGAGCAAAGCAACCCCTTTGGTCTTGTCCTCATACCTTCCCACCCTGCCTGTCCCTTCATCTTCCTGAATGACTTTGTTGGTGGATGTGGCTCCAGACTTCCCTGACATCACTCTGCCTTGTTCTTTTCCACCTGTTTCCCAATAGTAAAAAGGTTTTGGCACTTAATAAAACAATTCTTTCTTGTCCTTCTCTTCTCCCACTCTACATGGACTGCAGGGCAATTCTTGATAAGCCTCCTTATAGCAAATTAGTATTCTAGCAGTGAAAGTAGGTGGGCTTAAGAAACACTTTACATTTTCCCCGCTGCTCCTCCTGGAAGTGGCGGGGTCGGGTTAACCACCATGGTATCTGTGTCCTTCTCTCTCCCAGCATCTCCCTGAAGGGTCAGGCAAGAGGAGAAATGGTGACTCCAGAACCAGGAATAGCAAGAGAAAAATTTCCTTATTCCACATCAAGCTTCTTCCTATATATCTTACATCCCTAGGTTTCACCCTGTAGTTTTTGGCCATCCAGGTGTCCTGCCACTGTCTCCTGTCTGTGGGAAGTAAATTGAAGTGCAAGGGCAGGTTGACTTTGGTGCCATTTGAAACAAAGGGAGTCCATGGCCTTTTTACCTAGAGAAAGCAGGGCTGTCAAGGGGTGGTGGCAATTTTAATTAAGTGCAACCTGTGCTTTTAATGCCATTAAATTATACTGTGTCTGACTGTAATGAAAATGGAGAGCCTGGTCACTCACTCTGTGTGTCGTTGCATGGATTGATCAGCACATCTGGGAGAGTGGGGAAGAGGAGGGGAGTGGGCAATCAATAGCACCTACTTTAGTCAGCTAACTTGGCTGAGATTGGGAGCAGTTTATTTTGGGAGTCTATACCCCTGTGAAAAAACAAAGTGAGTTAGATGCCTCTAAATTGCTGAGAAATACTTCCCTCAGGCCTCTAAGGCTTAGTGAGTTGAATACTCGCCTTAGATCAAAAGGGATACTTGGGGTGAGATGCACAAAAAATTACCCAGTTGTGCTTGTATGGACACTTAAAACTGTCTTGGCTTTTGACTGCTCATCTGAGCATGGCTCCATCGTCGAGGACAGCCGGAACACCCATATCCCCTCCAAACCCACCCTTGGCTTTCTCTGGACTCTCAGCTCTCATAGCTGACCCCAGAGGCTCTCGGCTCCTGATCCTCTCCCAGGCCCTACCAGGAGGCACACAGGACATCTGTGGAGGCTGCAGCTTCATCATGAGATTGCTAAAGAAGGGTTGACTCTGGAGTAAGGACTAGCCCACCTAGGGCTCACAACAGTGTCCTGTCAGTGCATCAGACCTACCTTGCCATGAAGCTTTGCCCATCGAGTGAAGAACATGTGCTTGCAGAGCCGTGAGGGACTACCACAGGTCCTCTTCCCTGTTGTGGCATTGATAACCTCCAGGTCGGCATTCCCCACAATCCAGTTCACACTGAAGCTGGGAGATTTTCCGGGCTGCCGAGCATCAGCGTGGCTAACCCCTGTCAGGAGAGAAGGACACCAGTAACATCCAACGCTCAAAAAGTTCAGAGGCTGCTAACATGTGCTGGGTCGTTGTGGCACGAGACCTCCTTGAGTGAACACTCTGACATTGTGCACTGCACATGTTGTTGTCACATCAGCTAAATGTTACCAGTCCGCATACCTTGGGGAGACATAATTTAGCAATTCCTATAGAACTTTTTCCACCTTGCAGGCAAATGCTTTGTTAGTCTACGGAACGCCATCAGATGGTAGTGTGTGGTATCGACAGCAGTGTCACGGTAGCTGAGTGAAATCTTTCAGAAAGACTTTAATGGGATAACAGGTCCTTAAAAGGAGCTAAGCAGCAAAGTGCTTTTGCCACTCCTCCAGGTGAGCTTTCCATGGTCCAGCATATTTATCTGCTGTTAACTGCTGGGGCCTTTGCTGTGGCGGGAACTCTGGATTGTAGGGGATTCAAACAAGGGATAAGAAAATACAACCCATACATTTCGTCATCACAGAGAGTTTATTAGATCCAAATTAATAATTCTCTTGTAGACGCGACAGAGCTACATATAAAACTCTTGCTCCACACCTTGTGTCTGCCTGCAAGATTCCTACCCTGGCTGGGTGCAACAATCTCTTCAAGAGCTAGTTAGTGTCCTAATGGAAATATTTTCGATATCTTTAAGTGGAATGTGTCTCATTTAATTTTAGCCAGCTACAATGAAGAAGTTTTCAGTCACCTGGTGTGACTGCATGACCTTCGTGTCATTCACATGGACAGTTTTGGACAGCTGAATCACACACTGTAGTCCACTGCCTACATGGAAAGACACAGACCTGTTTGAGCAGGTCCAGAGGAGGCCACAAAAATGCTCAGAGGACTGGAACACATCTCCTGTGAGGAAAGGCTGGGAGAGTTGGGGCTGTTCAGCCTGGAGAGGAGAAGGGCTTGGGGGACACCTCATAGCAGCCTTTCAGTACTTAAAGGGGGCTTTTAAGAAAGACAGGGACAGAATTTTTAAGACGGCCTGTAGCGATAGGACAAGGGGTAGTGGCTTTAAACTAAGAGACTAGATTTAAATGAGATATAAGAAAGAAATTCTTTACTGTGAGGGTGGTGAGGCACTGGAACAGGTTGCCCAGAGAGGTGGTAAATGCCCCAGCCCTGGGAACGTTCAAGGTCAGGCTGGATGGGGCTCTGAGAAATTTGATCTAGTTGAAGATGTCCCTGCTCATTGCAGGGGGATTGAACTAGATGACCTTTAAAAGTCCCTTCCAACCCCAAATGTTCTGTGATTCTACAGTTCTGTGGGTGAGGTCTTCCTTGGCTCTAAATGCAGATTATGGCTGCAAGGTCAGGTGTGGGTGTGTACATGAGAGAGAGTTATTTTTAATCAGGAAAATCCCTGTCTCTTCTTAACCATTTAGTGTAGTTCAACATTTCCATGAATCTTGTTGCTTTCTCATTTCTTGTACCAGAAACTAGGGAAGGATTAGTCTTCGTAAGATAATAAGAGGAATAAAGAAAGTGTTTGGTTTATTTTCCAGCACAGGATAAATGCAACCAAGTGAGCTCTGCCTTGCTTTTCTCATTAGTGCTTTTGGGAGCAAAGAGTCAAGAATGGGTACTCCAAGGCTGGAAAAAACAAAGTGACCTGAAGCAGTTTGAATGTTTTGGAAAACATGGGCATTGGATGCTGTGTCTGGATCCAGCTGTGGAGTCCCTCTCTACTGATTTGCTGTGTGGGCCACTAGCCTGCAGACCTGGCCAACTGAAGGCACTGTGGGGAGCAGGCAGGTGGGGACAGTGCTGGTGGGCAGGGGCTGCCTGGCACGGCTGCCCTGGCACAGGCCAGTGCCCGGGCTGGATGTTTCCAAATGGCAGCTCCTGCCGCAGCCCCTGCCTGCAGCAGCTCCAGGAGCAGCTCATGGTTTGCACAGCTTGCTGGGGACCTGCTTTCATTGCTCCTGGGTGGATGGCAACAAAGAAGGGTCCTTTGCATTTTCCACTGAGGGGTTTCAAAGAAATTTTGCAGAGAGGGACAAGTAGTGATACAGGCTGTTCAGAAAAGCAGAGATTAAAGAACGGGAGGAGAAGGGAGCTGATGGGAACCCAGCATCTATTGGTGCATTTAAACGTCCTGAGCTTGGTAAGCCCCTGAATGAGACCAGGAAGAGGTGGAGGGCTGTGCAGGGTGAACTGTGGCAGAGATGCCGGCTCTGCAGGCAGCTCCTGCCTGGGGCCTCTCAGCACGATGGGAAGCAATGCTGGTGAGGGACTATGTCCCCTCTGCCCCTTCCAGTGTTGTCCCCTCTGCCCTGGGGAGGGAGCTGAAAGAGCCAGATGGGACTGAGCACACACAGAGAGAGAAAGGTGGCCATTGAAGGGAAAAAATTATATGGCACCACCGCTTTGTATCAGTGGCAAAGCTGGAGTTGCAGAAATCATCTCAGTCATTGGGACTGAACTTGCTACCGTGTGTGGAAGAGAATTACAGCTAAGTCATAACTTCGCACAGGATTTGTAAACACATTCATGCCATATTAATACCTCTTTCAGTTTTCCCCCCTCCCTAACAGATCAGTCTGCATCTAAAACTCTAGTTCACCTAGGCAACAGGATATAAACTGAGAGCTTGAAAATCAGATAGCTCTCTGGTGCTATTCAGATGCCTCTATACAGAACAAGGTGCAAAGAGATCCAAATCGGCTGTTTGACACTATGCATCACTCTCTGTTGAGATAGAACCCGAAAGCTTAGAGGACTTGAGTGCCAAAAACCATGACAGCAAACACCATGCTGTGCCAAGTTTCCACAGGCCACTAAATAAATTAAAATGTTGTGAAAACACTGAACAGAGGAAAAGAAGGAAAGGCTGCACAGAGGACAGAGCACGCTGTGGTTGATCGTCAGGTGGGGGCCGTACACCTCTGCCCAGCCTGGGACTTCCGTCTGCTCTTGGTGGACTACTGTGAGAGCCGGGAGCTTGCCCCAGTGCCTGGAAAACCCTCTGTGCTGGTTTGGCTTTCATGCTGTCTTCCCAGCTATCATATATATGCACATGTATTTAGGTAAGTAGGAGATATTTTCTGAATGCAAGAGAAGATGCTTTAAAGAAAAAAACATGAGACGTAACAGAGGCAAATATAGAGCCTAGATATATTCTCTGATTGTTCTTTTTGATACTTTTTTAACACTTTTTAAATGCTTTTCTTTTGATAATTGTTCTGAATTTATTTGAAAGGTAACACCCAAATAATCTAGTTCATTTTCTCTCCTTTATGTAAAACATCCTTCTTAAAACCAACACAACAAAGAGTACAATAGGAGACTGCAGAAAATGGAAGGAAAAGAGAAGTCTTTGTACAAATAACATGAACTTGAGTATTATGGGATATGGACTGAAAGCTATCCTCATTCTCCTCTCTCTCCTAGCAAAACCTCATGCCTTTTCAGGATATGATTTCAAATGTCCTCAATCTTAAGAGAATAGGAAATAAAAATGACATAGTGCTTTTCTTTCTTCTAAAAAATACACCCCAGAGTAATCCCAGTGAATGAGTGGATTTCCATCTGGCTGGGACTGGTGAGAGTGGAAAACCTCACTGATTACTTTTCTGTGGGACCAAGCAGTTATCTCAGAATAACTCATCCCTGGCTGGCCTGGTCTCCAGAGTGAGTGTGGGAGGTGGAGCTGCCTGGTTGAGATTGCTGAGGTTTGGTCTCTAGTCCATTCAGTGTGACTTTTTCCAGCTGCCCATCTCCTTTGTCACTGGATATGCGGTCAGTTTTCCAGGTAAGAGAAATGCAGCACAAGCTTCGGCAATGTAAGTTTTAATCCATTTTGGCTCCTTGGGATTTGTGGGGGAGGGAAGATTACAAATAATGGCTTTAAAGACAAAAACAATGTAGGCAGAGAGAGACAGGTTCCTCCCACTGCTTCTCCTAGGCTGAAGAAAACCCAACAAACACAACCGAAAGCAAAGTGAAAGCTTTTCCAAACAGAAGTCTCCAGGAAGGAGGAAGCCAGCCATGAAACATGCAGATATTTAAAGTGACACAAGGCCCTCTGATGCATTTCTAACCCCCTTGACATCTCTGGCAATGACTCTTGGACATAAATACATGCATGGGCCATGTACGAACCATTACATTTACTCTCTAAGTCCAACCCAGCAAAGCAATAGCTGTTCGGTGGTTAAATGTCTTATTAAATCACTTGTTGTGTCTTCAGTCCTTCAACAGCTCAGGTGGGTTTCCCTGTACATCCTGCAGACACAGTGAAAGTGGGTGTGGTTTTGATCTTAATGTATGGGTTGAGTTATAATGAGTTAGGGCAGGCACAGGATAAGATCAGCTTCCCCAGCGGCAGAAACAGAGGCTTCTGGCAAACGGGGTTATGTTGCCAAAATAACAGCCAGATTCGGGAAACGGGGAGATTTTTCCTGACCAGCTGCGTGTCCTTTCCTCCCTCCCACGAAGTGGCGCGGGAGGGAAGAGGGGGCTGCGCCATGCCCATGCTGGACCAGGGCAGGAGGGACAGGAGTGGACATGGGGTGGAGCAGAAGTGTGGAGCACAGCTTCCTGCACGCTTGCATTGCACAGTCTTTGGCCAGCTGCACTGAAGGGTTAAAAAATGGAGATACGTTGTTCAAATAATGATAAGCCTTTTGGCCTACTCACCTCATAACACGTACATGCACATTACACCTACCAGATGTGCTAAACCACACAGAACCTGAGAATTTCCCCACTGGCTAAACTATCACTTCTGCCTCAGCCAAACTAATTTTGTCAAAAGGACACATAAAAAAAAAAAGGCAAAAAACCCAACCATGAAATAGATAAGGGATAAAATAGCACTCTCCAGACTGAGGAACCCAGCGGACTTTGAAAAGCGATGGTGGACTCCACTAAAGAAAGCATCCTGACCTCCCATCTCTGTGTGTTGGTGTCTCAGGGAATCCTTCTGAAGAACAACTATCAGAGTCTAAAAGTCACATAAGGGTCTAATTCTGTGCAGAACTGGTGGTCCTTAGCACTCACATGCCTGATGAGGATTTGAGGGCATTCAAGACTGTGGGATTTTGCTGGTATGAGGGTGGGCAACTGCTGCCTGGCTGGGGCTTAAGGAAGTGGGAGTCAAGGGGATGGAGAAGAAAGGACCAGAAACTTGGGGTAGGGACAGGAGCTGGGAAGGAGAAGCGGTGGCAGTGAGAGTAGCCCAAAAGGGAGAGCGGGATGGGAGAGACTCAAATCTAAAATTTACTGAAAACTTCCTCCCTGGTTTTTAGAAATCTTTTACTTCGTCGTACCCTTTTTTCCACTTTGTGCATTCTTTGTACAGTGTTCTCCTACTCAGCTTATATCCACTGCTGATCCTTTTTGTGGTCACTGCATATGAAAAAGGAACCAGAGTTACATGCATCATTTTTTCATTTTACAGATTCATACTCTGCAGGGAAAAAAGAAGGCACAGGCTAACGGTTTATTTACAAACAAGTAAACTTTCCCGTTCGTGATCGGCACAGTTAGTGATGGGAGAGGGGATCATTTGTCTTGCAGGCAGGTGTTTGCTTACCACTGAGAAGCAGCTGATTGCGCCGGTATGAAGATGGCAGCTGACCAACATTGTCTGTTCTATGGCTCATTACCCGAGAAAGGTGACCAGTGTGATACAGGCTTCCCACAATGATGCTGTGCAAGTACATGGGTTCGATGAAGGAGCTGAGGAGAGCACCTTGGAGCCCAAGTACGTTCCATCTGGAAAAGAAGTTCAGGAGCAATAAAACACATGGGGGAGGAATGGTCACAAGAGAGCTGCCCTGGGAAAACCAGCAAAGCCAGCACAACGATTGGAGGGATCTGGGATGAAACCGTTCCTGTTCCTGCCCTATGGTGCATGAAGCACTGCACTGTTGGGTTATTATACACGTGTGGACTGATTCCCCTCTACGATGGTTTTAAATTACTGTGATGTCGCTGACTCAAGGCATATATTTCTGTCTTGTGTTATTGCAAACAAAGGCCTCCTGTTGAGATCTATTCTCTATAAAAGCATTTTGTATTTGATGAATGTTCGTTTAGCATTTCTTTAGCAGAATTTTCATTTTTTTCTGCTTCTATAGTTTTACACTTGCAATGGTAGAGCTAAAAGGAGATCTTTTGTTATTCTACATTTATTTATCATTTGTCATACATTAGTACTATCCCCTAGTCATACAGCCAAGATAACACGTGACTTAAGTGGCCAAAATTCCAATAAAATTGTTGTAACAATTTTTGAAAGCCTTACAGACTAACATTTCCTTGCACAAAAGATCATGCAGGTATGAAGACATCCATAAGAATCAAATACTTGTTCAGAAGAGCAAGAAAAGAGCTACACTTTCAGGCAATTTATTTGTAACCAATAATTTAACCTGCTCTAGAGTGTTCAGAGTAATGGATATGGCTCACCCTGTTGCTGTCTTAAAGGTGCAACAGAGTGATGGTGGAAACCTTGGGGCCTTCAATCTGTTAACGACTCTGAGCTCCACACTACTGCTGTTGGATTAGCTGCCAGAACTGCTCTGCATTTTCATATTCTATGAATTTTTACATCAAACTAGGCACAAATATGACAGGATGCTTGCTCTAAATTCTTCAGGGGATAGGTAATTTTTTAAAAAGTGGAAAAATTAAAAAGGGGAAAGATGTCATGATGCAGTTATCTTCTTGGCAAACTTGTTTAGCTCAGTCCATGTAACAAGTTGTTCCCCACCACACAAACACTAACATGATCTTGTACATTTGGATAATATTTTTATACAAGTCGAATGCTTTGAATCTGCTCGAATAGTTTTGAGTTCAGGAGTTCAAACTGAAAATGCTTCAAAAAGTGTAGTTTTGGAGAGCGTATTTTGGCTCATTAAAAACCAAACCACTGGCAACATTTGGAACTCTGTAGCTGACTGAAGGAAAGGGTAAGAGGTGCCTGCTATTTAAGGCAACATGCATTGGCTGCCATGCTAAATAATGTGTTTAAAGCACATCTCCATCAGCAGCAAGCGTTATGTAGCTAATTTCTTACATCATTGTTCTTTTCATTAATTAACATTTCTCAACTGTTAGTGCAATTATTGCAGTGCCTCTGTGCTGTATGTCTCTTTCATGATTAATAAGGAGTCATTATATTTCTCTTTCCTGAAGCAGTCAATTAACATGGAATACTTTCCATTAATTACTGAATGTTTAAAACCAGCGTGCTGTACCTGGAGAGCAATCTGCTCTAGGAACCTGTGACACCAATTGCTTTAAAAAGTTCTCTTTAAATTTTATTCCAAAAACACAAGCAATTTAGCTGGCTATATTAATTTGCCTCCGAAGCAGGGCTGTGAATGAGAAACATCTTTTAATCTCATGCAAGAAAAGGCAGCCATCTGGCTGCTGAGGATTTCAGAGTCAGACTCTCCCTGTCTCCCTCTGTAAATGCAGGTCATTAAAGTAATGTGTTCATCTACATAAAACTCAAATGGAATATAAAAGGTAATATTTATATACAAACAATTTAGTCCCACAATTTAAACACTCATTGGTTTTATGAAACATTTACTTTAGTCGATCAGATTAGCATAACTTCATTTGGGGGAAAAAAGTGTGGTCGTTCCTGCAAATAATATCACTTTTAAAGGAAAGAACTAGCTGCCTCTTCGAGTAAATATCTTATCATGATGCAAAATTAATAATACAAGCTTAAGAAACAGAGTTGAGTTCAGCTATCAGTACTATGCCTCTGACCAGCTTCTAAGGTGAGTAAAAAAATTTGATATTGATATCTTTGTCCAGATTGAAACTTGTAAGATATCAGTGGTGTTTTCAACATTTGATGTTTCCTTAAAAAAACCCCAAACTTGTATACTTGATGGAAGGGGACAAAAAAGCAGCTAAACAGAAAAACAACATATGTTCAAAAATATTTCAATTTTAGCAATATGCACATCACAAGAAATCATAGGAGATTTATTTACCAAAATAGGGGATTGTGTTCAGATCATCAATTACATGGTAATAACAATTATTTAATTTAAATTCTTTGCAAGGAACCTGCCTTTTCGTTAGAGATATTTCTCTGCCTAATTCTGAACATGTTCATCCTAGTGTAAAAACGAATTCAGATTTCAATGGAATTACGTTATTGAAACTCATAGTATAAGCACGATCAGGTCACCCCCTATGTGTTAAAAGAGTTTCATAGACATTAATTAATTCTCACAGTGCTGCTGTGAGGTAAACCCCCATTTTTGTACACCCTGGGGAACTAAGGCAGAAAGGCACTATGATTTGTGAAGTCTGCTGTGTTACTTGGAGTCAGAGCTAGCATCCATGACTCCTGGATGCAATAGTTGTTCCTTGAGGCAACCTTGTTCTCCCATCCCAAAAGAAGACCCAGGCAGGTGTGGAGGGCAATGAAACTTGTGTATCAGCCACAGTGGGTTTTGACTTCAAGGTTTAAGTAGCTACAAGACAAATGGGATGGAGGGGCCAGACTGAAAAAACAGGGGAGAAGAAACGTAACAAAGAACACAAGGCATGACAGCAAGCCATACTGGATGGGTAGAAGGTGGTGTAAAAAGAGACAGAATGAAATATTTGGTGGGGACGGCTTGCGGGGTCTCCTTGAACAACGCCAAGGCTGGTGTCCACCATGGTGGTGGTGAAATGGGATAAGGGTGGCGGCAATGCCACCTGTACAACGGCCACCTCCTGGTTCGACACAGCACTGCTTTAGCATCATCCATTCAGAGAAAAAGGAGGAAAAAGCAGAGAAGGAGCTTTGCTTTCAAGTCTAGTCCAGGTTTGGCAAATGGTTTGGCCACGTCTTTAATTCTGGAAAGAAGCCCCACGCATGTGCATGAGTCCCACTATGTCAGCACAAGTCCTAGGAAAAGAAAGGCCCTGTGCTGAGCTGGCCAAAACAAGACCCTTATACTGTTCTTGTCCTTCATGGCACAGCAAAGCACATTAACGATGGGGGAAATTTTCAGTTACTCATTCTGCTTTTGCTCTGTGGATAAAAAGACCTTAATTGGAGGGGGGCCAGTTCACTATTTTGCATAAACAAGAGACTTAACTGACAAATATTTGGAGGAAGGTCTTTTATTCTGTGTATTGTTCATCCCTTGACCAACACATATGGCTAATGTACTGACTCAGTCCTTTGATATCTCAACATCTATGGAGTTATTTGTAGGTAGATGATAGGGAAAGATCAGTCTGAGCAACAGTGAAACGATCAATAAGGGTGCTCATTTTTGAAGGAGCTATTTCTCTGTAGTCTGATTTAGGTCCATGAAAGTAGCTGTGTTCCCATCTGTAACAAAGTGCTCTCTTCAAATGTAGCTTTTCAAAATAAAATTATTATTCAGAGCAATGCAGTGTTACATTTTGGGTCCTCAATATATCAAAGTGACTTTTCTTGCTATCAGGAAATATGCTGGATCATTCTGAATTTTCCTAGTTGTGCAAGATTTTAAGGGCTGTTTTCAAGGGCACACATCTCTCTAATAACTTCTATGCTGTGTGCTTTGTAATAACCCTTCCAATAAAGTGAAAATCAATCCACTGCTCCCTTAGTCACAGATCTTATTTAAGAAACCCAAAATCTTCAACAAGCAGGATCAATAAAACCAAATGTCTCCCCTTTTCCCTTAAATATGGGAGATTGTGGTGCTTTAAATGGAAGGAAAGTATACCCTTCCTTTTGTTCAAACAGCAGATATTACTGCACTGTTTACAGAGACAAAATCCTGTGTCCGGTTTTCAATATAGATAATCCTTGAATAAATATATTTTTGCCTGTTTGTCAATCACAGAAATGCCAGAGACAAGCTGGGAGGCATCCCAGAGCAGGCAGCATTTCTTTAATTAGACGCTGTGCTCCCCCAGCCCCGGGCATGTGGTGGGCTGGGCATGAGCCGCTGCAGAGCCCCCACGCAGCTCCCGTGGACCACCGGCGAGGTGTGCAGGGAAAGGTGTCCCCAGGTCATAACCACATTGTAGCCTCCACACCTGCGTGCAGTGGCATCATCTCACCACACGAGTTGGCCGCGGCCCCTCCCTGGGACCAACCGAAATACAGATCATAAAAATACCGGGGAAGGGGCTTGGGGAAAAACCTATGGGGTTGCAAAGAGCTGCAGCCTTGTGCAGGACAGTGTGTGGCTCCTCACCCATCACTGGGATGCGGTGTGACACCTGGAGCCCCTTTGCTGAGTATAGCCAGCATCAGTTTGCACATGGCGTTACTCAAAGCCAGATGCAGACACACTCCTGCCCTCAAAACCCTTTGAAACTGAGACATAGAGAAATTTGCCCGATGTTTCAGAACATCTCAGGGAACCGTGTCCACCTGCCATCGAAGCTCGGTGAGACTGAAGTGTCTCTTCAAGACCTTTGGAAACCTCACCCCTTATAAAGCACTGCTGATGAATTTCAAAGCTTATTTTGTTGAGGCTTTTTTATATAAGACACTTTTCTTTGGTCATTATTAAGAGCTTTAAATCTTACTCGCTTGACATGTTGCTAACCTCCTGTACCACAGTTTCTATTAACAGTATTTCCAGCTAGGCTTCACACAATATAAATTGTTATTCATGGTGGCCTCTGCTCAGCAGAACACCTGTGGTGTTCCTATTTATATGACCATTTAGTTATTATTGGTTTGGAAACTGGAACTAGTGCATTAGTTTTTGATCTGTATTTTAACAGTAGGTGGTTTATACAAATTTTCTGGAACATACCTTGTGCTGAAAGATTGAAATTGAAATCTCAGTCACACAGAAAGGGGTTAAGAGAGAGAATTACAAATCATGTGCACAAATCATTTCTAATTGAATATGTGGCTGTGTTAATTGATTTTCATTTACATTAATATGCTGCCTTTGAAGTAGCTTTTCTTAAGACTTACCTTGTCAGGCTCAGTCTTCTGTTAACAATGGCTCTGGTCGACAGGCTAACACTAAAATAGATCTAAGAATGCCAGTTTCTAACACTGACTTTTAGTCTTGCATTTTTAGATGTTACATTTAAATACAGCTTAATGTGCTGAAATCATCTTGTAAAATGCTACTTCAGACTCCCACCGCTAAATCCTGAAGCAGTGCCCTAAGACTACATACATTACCTCACAATACTCTGAACATATCCTCAGTAAAGGTTCCTTCCTGTTCTCTGGCTTGTGGGCCCAGATAATCCACAAACCTTGGCCATGGGACAAGAACAGACTGCCAATGCTGTAATGCAAAGTCTGGAGGTCCCTTGTAATTGTTTGTGTCTTCTTACATGTGAGGTATAATTTAGGTGTTCCAGGTCTTATTTAACCTCTGGGCTGAATGTCACTGTTCTCGTGAAGCACAAGGAAGCAGATGACTGTTAACCTGATGACAAGAAAATACACAGTCTTTTAAAGGTGACCTTTTGAGAAGCTGTATTAAGAAAACAATTTTAAGGCCAGAGCTTGGAAAATAAACACTGAATTCTGGCTTTTATTTGATGTATAAAGACAGTGTTTATGAGGATGGTTTCCTCCAAATCCTGCACCCTGCAAAGTACGTTCCAGAAGCCTGCACCCTGCAAGGGAAGCTGCAGATGCCCACTTCTGAAAGAGGACAAGTGTCACAGCATATGCATTTCCAGGTATGTCTATATGCTATTAGTGTAGATGCAAGTTTGATGCACAGAAAGCTGGCATGTCTCCAAAGTAAATACATCAACTAGATCTCCAGCGAGTGTGAACACGCTCTACTCTGGCTATGGCTAAAGGTCTCCCTAGTCCCCTTGCTAAAGTCTATCAAGGAAGAGGGTCTTGGGGAAGAGCAGTGCACTGCACAACTCAGTCTCTGGTGGGGCATCCAGATAAGAATTAATTTTTAAAATAAACCTTAGTGTTGAGTGCTTGGATCAAGGTCATCAAAATGATTTGCACGGGCATGGCAGTGGAGGTGATGTGATGACACAGGCCCTGGGAATGCCTGTTTGTGCTACGGGTCTGCTGTGTTGTAGAGCGCCGTGGTGGCCTCTTCCACGTGTTCCCAGCACTGTTGCAATGCTCTGCAGACCAATCGTTAAACTTTCCTGTGCAGCTACCTGGGGTGGGGGTAGGGAGAATGCCCTGCTATTTTGTATTTGGAAATAATTTCTCCAGTTTCTCCACATGGATGAAGAAGGGACTCAGGTGCTGGTGATGAGATGTATGAACTTGGTAAATTCAGAGCACAGAACAGGAAACTTTATACAGAAGGGAGGACAGGTGGTACGTGTTGTCAAATCGGGTGCACGCTGGGGATGAGCCATGGTGGAAGCAGGCTGGCCTGAAGCCTCCTGTGTTTCCATAAATCAGAGGGCAAACCTTATGGAAGGGAAGGAGGTCTTCTGTACTCTGTGGCAGACTCTGAATTTCCCCTACAAGTGTATCCAGAGGGACTTGAGTAAGAGAAGTGCATTGTTATTTCATATTTTGTCCAGCCTTTCATATTTCTTCTGCTGTAGGAATACGAAGTAGAGATACCTGGAAATTCTTATTTACATACGCATGCATTTGATGGTGTGAACTATCACCTGCAAATCTGGCAAACCCTATACACATTTTGTGTGTTGTGGGAAGGCAGCAGTGCTGTGCAGGGGAGAGGAGAGGCTCAGCCCTGGACTGGCTTTGGGCAGCTGGAGACTGTGTCACTGAAGGGGGCACAAACAGAAAGCCCGTGTCCCTGAGGCCCCAGGGCACCAAAGGGATGCTACAAAGCTCACCCCTGCAGCCAGCAGGAACCAGTGTGCCTCTCAGTCCTCACTGGTGTGAACATTTCTGAGGGTCTGACACAGAATTTATTGATAAATCTTCCTAATATTTGGTCATTGCATTTAGATCCTTGAAGACGAGCTGTACTTTAGACATATCCTGGTTTTTATCTAAATGTGTGTGCTTGTGTGTCTGCGAGTGCACATGCCGGTGTGTGTATGTGTGTGCATATGTTAACTTTCCTTCAAATGTTCATCTGTTCCTGAACGGCAGCTGCAGGGACTTCTACCAGCAGCAGCATTAACCTTGCACTGACCTAACCAACAAAGGTGTGAGCTGCTCCTGCATCCAGCCTTAGTGTGAGAGACGGAGACGAAAAGAGGTTTCATTTGGCCCATTGTATGAATGGGTTTGCTGTCACAAAAAGCCTAAATTCTCTTAGGGCTGTGATGTCTGTGCTGACATAAAGGTCTTAATATACGACTCACATCAAGAAAATGTTAAATGACACACTTTTTTCCCCAAACAGCTGATCATTTTAAAAATTATTTTGCTCATGGTGTTGCTGCTTTTTCACAAGTGTATACAGTGTACATTACAAAGGAAAATGGAGGTGGAATTCTTTGGTGTTAGTGTAACCAATGAACTTTGGGTCTAAAGAACATGGTTTAATCCTAAAATCTATGGCACTGAGAGGCTCAACTCACTTCAGCTGCACTGCGAGACTCACAGCAGCTGTGTGAAAGCTAACACTCTGTTAGGTGGGTTATTTGGGGATTCATAGAGCCCAAACTTAAAATTTACACATATAAATGCATAGTTTTTAAAGCCGGAAGGAACCACCAAGGTCTAGTCTGAGCTCCTTTATAATGCAGTTGCAGAATTTCACCTCGTAATTCCCTGCCTGAGCCAAACAACATGAGTATTCATGCCAGAAGTGTTTGTGCTTTAATTCAGTAAGGGAATAGGTATGATACCAGGCTGTTTATCCTGCAATCTCAACACAGCCACAGAGCCCAAATAATGCATACCAAGTATCAAATTCCCTCAAACTTGTGGTGATAGTAATAAAAATTGCTAAATGCCTTTGAATAACAAATAAATCTGATTAAACCACTCTCTGCTTATGGCTATCCTGCGAGCACGAAAGAACATAAATCGTTAGATACATGATTTATAGTATATTATCCACTTTTCTGAGTAACTCTCTCCGTTCTTGGGTCTTTGATATTCTGATAGCAATGTCTTTTGCAAATAATGCAAAATGATGTATATTTTAGCAGCTATTGGCTACATTCTCAAGAGGAAACATTCTCTAATAGCTCAGTGCTCCTGAGGGTCTTTTACAAGAAATAAAATCCAAAGTATACAAGCCAGATTTTTTGTCAAATCTTGCTTATACAAGATTTAGCTTCTGAGATCTTTTTTTCTCATTGTAAGACAAGCCCAGAAGATGTGCAACCAGAGTCCTGCATCCTGCAGACATTTGAAGGGTCAGCTGTCTACATGGTGGAGCAAATATTTGGAGTCTGAAGTCTGTCACAAAACCACTTATTGATCTCATCAGCAGGGGTAGAAGTGGGGAAATCTGGTCCACAGCAATCTCCTTGTGCATTGAACTCTGTTCCTGCCTGTACTTTCTATGGCCAGCAGTAAAGAAGGCAGAAAACAGACCCATATGGGCTGAAAAAAGTGTCAGGTGAAGAAACCTTTGATTTCTTCCTCCTATAGGTGAGGATAAGAAGGGAAATTGATTGTAGATCATATTTAATGTGGTAAACTGAATTTTGGGATAAAGTGCACTGAAGACGCTGTATCTTCTCACCACTCTTTGCCAAGCTCTGCATAACATTTATAGCTGTTAAAAATCTCTGACAACATTGTCATCGGTGGCCAGGTCTGAGGGGACCTCTTATTTTCTGCCATGAAAGATCTGATGTTGAGAATATTTCCTGCAATACTAGTGCTTTGTTTTGGCTAGCACTGTGATTCCCAAACTAGAACTTGTGAACCCAGCTGAAGTCATACCAGAAATATACGTAATTAGGAGCCTGGTGGAAATAAAATTGCAGAACCAGGTCTCACAACATGACCATGAGAGAGAAAGAAAGGGAAAGACATGACCTCAAAGTGCACCCAGGGTTGGGAGTGTCTCTAGATAGCCTTGGGCACTCTCTTCGGAAGCTTTCAGACCCTTCACTGTGGTACATGCCATGGCAATGCCTGCAGCACTCTCTGGAGTCTGTTTGTCTTTCTCATTTTCCCTTGTGAAAGAGTTGGTGTTATTTTACATTCAACTCTATGCTCTCTACTTATTAACTTTGAATTTTGCTCCTCAAAATCGCTGTTTGGGTCCCTCTTCTAGTTTCCATCTCTTCTAGTTACTGGAGCTGCCCGCACCAGACCCACAAATAACCTCTTCTATGATGATTTCACATCTCTATCCTTCCCCCTTATTAGGAACGACCATTCCCTTTTGCCTGGGACTCTAAGCTTTCATCAGTTTCTGGATCTCCCTGCTAACTTAACCTTTTCTCTTCATCTGCCGATTCAGCAGTTTTGCTACCCATTTTCCTTGTACCAGAGCTCTTAACCTGACCAAGGAGCCCATGGTTCTTGAAGTGTCATGTTTATGGTGGGACAGGGTGAGCGTCCCTGTGCCAGCTGCCAGCAGGTCTGCTGGGGGCTAACACAGGGTTAGGAAATTTGTCAAGAAGATGCAGTGGGAAAGGCCGACAGGATCAGGATTGACTGAGCTGCCTTATTAAATTAAAAAAACCTAAACTAAATTACTGAAACTCTGTGGCTTTTGGGACATGTAGCTGAGGCACTGGCTGCTGATTTTGGCCCAGGCTTGCGCTGCTCTCACCACAGCAACCCTTTGGCTGAACCCATCATTGCATGCATGGCTGTTTGCTCTGCAAAACGTCCTGCAGATTTTCTCAGTGCAATGCAACATACAAATGTCCAAACCTCTGAAGCATTTGTATTGCCACAACACCACTGCCATTCCTACAAATGTTGCCTTTTCCAGCCCTTTTCTCAGCCTCAGAGCTTTTAACAGTCCCTGTTGAGAATAAATATTTGCTGTTCAAAGCAGGGAATAACAATTGCTGACTTTTTTTTTTGTCTAGGAAAATCCCATGCCCATCTGAGTTACAGTACAAATAAATAATAAAAATTGCAGTAATGCACACAACATTGCAATAATAATCAAAGATGAGAACTGCAAGATATTTTTATTATCCTGGAAAAACTTTGTGTTAGATTCTTTTTTTCTTCACAGACTGTAATGGTCTTTAGATCTGTGGCAACAAGGAAAGGATTCACTGAAAGTGCTCAGCAGATGTGCTTGGAGGAAACCCAACTTCTGAGACTGTGCGTTACAGTCCACATCCCCATCAATAGCAAATGTGATTCTGTTTGCTAAGCTGATATTTAATTCACTGGCTAATGACATTCAACACCACAGAGAGTGCAATATTTCAATTCTTGAACTTAAATTTGTTTATTTTTTTGAGTGCATATGAGTCTGAATTTGGAAAACCCAATGCATCTAAAAACAGTGTGGGAGATCCACTGAAAACAGTTTGGCTTTTCTGTTATCTTTTCATGAATAAATGAAAACATTATAGCAGAAGTTGCTCTTTATCCTTCATGCAAACACAACAGTTGTGATGATTACACTTAGCAGAGGGCGGATTTTGTGAATCTGTCAGTATTTCCATTTGCTGGTTCAGGCATACATTTTTCTGCCAAAATGCCAGGCTTCGCTAAGCCTACAGACTAATTTAACTTCAGCAGGTCATCCGGTTGAAGCTAAGAGCAAAATTTATGCATTTGCATTAAACAAAAGCTTTATGCTTTTTTTAAAGATTATGTTTATATTGGCTTTTAATAATTGGGCCAAATTCTTGGCTGATGTAATTTGACTGAGTTCTTAGGCATGTTATTCCAGGAGAGAATTTGATCATAACATTTATGTTTTTATAACTATAATGTAACGTCTTTTTCATATAGACCTGCATCTCTAACTAATGCACATAATATATTAACTATGAGTGTAAGTATACATGCATGTATAGATATATACTAATAGCATAATAAGTATGCATCTCTAACTAATGCACATAACATATGAGTGTAAGTATACATGCGTGTATAGATATATACTAATAGCTTTATAAGTATGCATCCAAACACACACTCTTTGTTTTCAGTTTGTGATAGTCATCACTTGCTATTATTTAACGCTCCAAATTAAGAATGGTGAATGTGTTGACATTTCATGTGCCAACATGAAATAATTATGGAATTATTCTACATAAATATGTGTTGTATTTACAGGACAGAGCAGAAAGCCACAGAGGGGGCTGTGACATGAAAGTTCTGTAATGACATTCAAAATAGTAGAAATAGCAGCTTTTAGGGCGCTTTATCCAATGAGGTGCAGAAAAGCTAAGTTTATCTGCGTGATGGTTGATTTACAAGTTTTGTGGTAAATGATCCAATAGGAGCAGAGTGGATGTATTTTATCTGCACATTGAAATTCTATTGGCAAAAATGCTGCAAAGAGGGTTTATTTTTTTGTCACACTGTAAAAAGCAACTAACGACCCATGGAGAATTTTGGAAAACATCCTATTTACATTCCGTCCTATTTATATGTTCTGTTTTTGCACACAAAGGAGGTCTTTGTTTCTACAGGGTTTGTCAGCACCTGCTAGTTATTTCCTACCAGTAGCTGTAGTCCTCTGTGGCATCAAACTTCGTTTCCACATGCAAGGAGTTTTGCAATGCATAGACATCAGGTACCTGGCAATTTTGTCTGTACAGGACATGGTGATGAGCTGCTCTCCCAGCAACACGCCGTCCCACGTCTGAGCTGCATTATGACACCGGACGGGAATGGTTCCTTCTCCAGACTCAATCTTTGTTCGGAGGTGCCCGCGGTATTTTCTCACTATGTGCTTGCTGCTGTTCACTGGGCAAAATAAACATGAGAGGCAAGAATTAAATATTTTTAGAAAGAAACCGAGAGGCTGTGTTGATGTCATAGCTTGCATTTGCAGGACCATCTGTGGAGGTCCTTTAAGTTGGATGCAAAATTAGATGAGATTACAGCCCAAGAAAGCAGCACAATGGAGAAAAGTATGTGCTCCCTAGCATGGTTGTCTTTTCACATCAATCAAAACTTTTACACGGTAAATGCTGTGCTCAAGTTTCCATTCCCATTCCTTTCCATATGTACAAAGAACACAGGTGCTCTGTTTTTTTAAAGAAAGAGTACACTTTTTTTTTTTTACTCCACACTTAGAAGGTTGAGCTGTGTCAGGAGTATATTTGGAAAACCTCAGTTCATTGGCTGTGATGAAAGACTAAACTGTCTGACCCGATCCGGTCCAATACCCTAGGGTGATATTCAGTGGCATTTTCTGAATAGTTTCAGAACTGAGGTTCTAGTTTATTATCACCAAATTTTACTGCAAATTCTCAAAAGCTCAAGTTTTAAACTCTGGATCAAAAGCAAATAAAAACTTGCTAGCTTTTAATTGCTTAAATTCCCTCTATAATCTCCCTAAAGGGAGGTACACTACTGCTTTGTGTCATACCAATATCTTTCAGGCAATTGCCCTCTGTCACTTCAGTGACTACTTTTCAGTAGTGCCCAGCGACAGGACAAGGAGCAATGGGCACAAACTGAAGCACAGGAAGTTCCATCTGAACATGAGGAAGAACTTCTTCCCTCTGAGGGTGATGGAGCATTGGAACAGGCTGCCCAGGGAGGTGGTGGAGTCTCCTTCTCTGGAGATATTCAAGACCCGCCTGGACAAGGTCCTGTGCAGCCTGCTGTAGGTGACCCTGCTTCGGCAGGAGGGTTGGACTAGATG
>Ga0065711_1030372_pt1 | contig 32693 bp, 22 predicted proteins | sample Hoacrofraction12_FD_59098 | JGI IMG/M metagenome (GOLD analysis project Ga0065711, IMG submission 59098) | Hoatzin crop microbial communities from Cojedes, Venezuela - Epithelial fraction 12 v2 (version 2) | ecosystem: Host-associated > Birds > Digestive system > Esophagus > Crop | place...
TTGGGTCACAACAACCCCATGCAACGCTACAGGCTTGGGGAGGAGTGGCTGGAAAACTGCCCAGCAGAAAAGGACCTTGGGGTGTTGGTCAACAGCTGGCTGAACATGAGCCAGCACTGTGCCCAGGTGGCCAAGAAGGCCAATGGCATCCTGGCTTGTATCAGGAACAGTGTGGCCAGCAGGAGTAGGGAGGTGATCACGCCCCTGTACTTGGCACTGGTGAGGCCGCACCTGGAGTACTGTGTTCAGTTTTGGGCCCCTCACTACAAGAAGGACATGGAGTTGCTGGAACATGTCCAGAGAAGGGCAACGAGGCTGGTGAGGGGTCTAGAGAACAAGTCTTAAGAGGAGTGGCTGAGGGGGCTGGGTCTGTTTAGTCTGGAGAAGAGGAGGCTGAGGGGAGACCTTATTGCTCTCTACAGCTACCTGAAAGGAGGTTGTAGTGAGGCAGGTGTTGGTCTCTTCTCCCAAGTAACCAGCAATAGGATGAGAGGCAATGGCCTCAAGTTGCGTCAGGGGAGGTTTAGATTGGATATTAGGAAAAATTTCTTACTGAAAAAGTGGTCAAGCATTGGAACAGGCTGTCCAGTGTAGCGGTGGAGTCCCCATCTCTGGAGGTGTTCAGAAAATGCGTAGATGTGGCACTTCAGCACATGGTTTAGTAGGCCTGGTGGTGTTGGGTTGACGGTTAGATGTGATGATCTTAGAGGTCTTTTCCAACTTTAATGATTCTATGATTCTATGAAAAAACATATTTGTTAAAAAATGGTGAACCATATCTGAGATACTTGTGGACTCTTACCCTTACGAAAAAGTAACTGGGAATTCATGTGGCATTTCACTGCCATACACAGAATCATAGAATCATAGAGTCGTTTAGGTTGGAGGAGAACTTCAGGATCATTGGGTCCAACCATCAACCTAGCACTGCCAATTCCACCACTAAACCATGTCCCTAAGCTCCCCATCAGTTCACACAAAAAACAACACTTAAGACCTAAAATTATAAACAAATAAGTGAAATTTGTAAAGAAAATATAAAAGGAATTGTTTTGCAAGCACTGAAAATCACTAGTTCAAGATGCTTTTGGAAAAGGGAGTTCGTACTGTTCAGTGATGTTGATGAATAAAAGTATGGGACAGCTTAGTCATATCCAAGTGTTTCAGTACTTTATTCAGATTTTGCAAGAGGTAACATTACAGCTAGCCTCCATTGGCCAGAATTATCCATAACTGTGTTATCAACAGTAGCCCATGGGCTTCATGTGTTTTGCTAATTTTACTCTTGATCTCAAAACACAAACTATCTATTTCAAGTTCATAAAAAAATGTGCAAAGTATGCTCTAACTTCAAAAGAAACTATTTTCAAGGATTACATTCACAGAAAAATTAAAATGTTTCTTATTACTGAAGCTACTTTGGTAAGCAGAGAACATTTTCATAACAGTGTTAACAGTAATTATGGAACATGGAAGTATTAAGTAATTTTTTCAATTTAATTATTTCATGAGAAGTTTAATCTTTTTTTTTTAATTTGAAAAAAGCACAGAAAAACACTCGAAAAAAATATTAGAATGTTCCAGTTCATCATGAATCATGATAAAGCTAAAGTATTATAAATGCAGAATTTTGTCCATTTGGCTATAAACAATGTACAGATGGAGAAGATCAACTGCATTCAATTTGTAAAATATAGATAGGATTGATATAGGAGAACAACCAGAAAGTTTTCAATGTGAATCATGAAGTGTCAACATCAAACATTAAATCCTAAGACCCTAGAAATTCTTGCACATGAAATTTTTACCACTGACAACGTGAAATTTTTTGAATCAATATATTTCTCCAAAAAGTTGTTCTCATTTAAGAATTACATAAAATGCAATACAAGTAAATGTCTCATAGAGTAAATGAGTGTGACACATGCAACTCTCAAAGCAGCCACATTCAGGTACAGGATTACACAGGTCCACAGATCTCCACCAGCAGACATCACATTAAGTCCCTATATTGCCAGCTACTCACGCTAGCACCTCTATTCCCCGGCAAGTTTATTTTTTTTAATAAGTTGGTCTTCAAACCCACAAAAAGTCGCCACCACTGGATAAGGTTTTCCATACAATAAATGTAGAGGTGAAGATATATTCTAAGCGGGATTATAGGCAGTCAAGTGAAGCATTTCATTCTACCATTGATTTTGTAGGAATCCTAGGCACCACTGCATAACTTGGCCTTTCCAAACGCCAAACAAGAAGAGAGCAGGAGTCAGTCATACAACAGGCCAGGCATACTGGCAGACCTCTGCATAGGTGCCTCACTGAGACCTTCTCCATGGCTGACAGCTTCCACTCACAACTTAGGCTCCAAAACCCTTATTCAGTCAGACACTGATGGGGAGAGAGAGGAGAGGAGAGCAATGAAGGGAGTGAGTGAAGGAAGACAGCAAGTCAAGAGATTGGGAGAGGGATAGAACAACTAGACAAAGAAATTAGAGCACTACTGAAGACTGACATGTAAGCCTCCAACCTTCAATTCACAGATCCCACATTGCAGGCAAATGGCTTTAAGATCAGACCAGAGAAAAATCCTACACAGTGTGGCAGTCCACCAACATGAAGACACTTCTCTGCAGGAGAAGATCCCTTTGTTTTCTGTCTCGCCCCTCCCTCAAAGCAAGTGGGAACGGTACATGCGAAAGGTGTAGGCAAGAAATGTAATCTGGGTTCCTATCACCCTATTCTCTGAAATCAAGCTGCCTAAAACTGTGACCCCTAAATTATGACTGAAAGACAGAACATTTCAGAATTCAGAGTGCATGGTCAACCTTAACCCAATCCATGTTGCATCTAGTCTGTAAATTGAATTAAAGAGTTTTAAATAAAATAATGTGCAAGTACCCCATTTTTTTATTAAATAAAAGTGCTTGCTTTTGCAGCCTAAGCCTTTCCCCAATTTTGTACCTATCTTATTCCTAAGAACATACAAACTAATTCTGATCTATCAAACACCCCACAAGGAAAACTTGAACTTGAATCTTCAGTATAGGCATGATCAAGACCAGGCAGGGATTCAGCACAACACAAATAGTACAGGAGAAAGAACTTCTTCTCACTCTAGACTTCCTCTGCAATAAAACTGATGTAACAGAATGGATGAGTTCACCTTCACAATTTAATATAAACACGAAAAATAATCCTTCTGATGCATATGAAGCTGTTTCATTACTACTGAAGAAAAGACTAATCAAACCAATTTTCAGTGGTTTTAAAGCATGATTTCTTCAAACTAAATACTATATCCTACAAAGAAAAACTTAATTATTTCAAAACACCCCATAGCAACCTTACAAGCAATTTAATTTTTCAATGAGCTTCACAGATATCATTATAATTGTAATTTAATGAGCTTAAAGTATCCACAGTGTGGATATAATCAGTCCTCCTTGGAGTCCCTTAGAGTCACTGCCCAGAGAAGATTTAATCTCAGCAGCAATAGCTAAGCAATATAAACTCTCTCCTATTGAGCAGCAAAATGTTCATAGTGATTCACAGTGTTTTTTTGATTAGAGAGATTAGCATCTCATAGCCATGGATACCACAGAGTGGGTTTCTCTCTTTGAATAAGAGATCTTCCCACCCATGAAAGGGACCAGAAAAAGTGCGTCAAGCCTACAGTTATTGAGTGCTCAGTGGGAAAGCTCATACCACTGGAAGGGTCAATCACTCCAGCAACAGCAGGTGTTTCCAGGTAGGCCCATCTATTGGCTTTCACTCCACAGAGCTCTCTGTAAGGCCGCATGAAATAGTGGCAGAAAACAACTTTATTTTTTTCATTTGTAGGTGATGAAGTTAGTTACATGGAACTGCTCAGTATTACATTTCAATCTATGGTTCCTTGGGTTTTATAGTATGAATTTCTTCTGATGATCTGAATTAGCAAGTTCCTGTACTTTCTGGAAAGGTACTCCAAAATTTAAAAAAAACTCTCAAGTGAGTTAAGAATTAGTTATTCCTATTATACCTGGTCATGAATCACTCTATAGTCCCACTTTGGATTTTAAAACAACTCTTTCACTTAGTTGCTAAACAAAGCGGGTGAAGCAGATGTTAGACTATATGATGGAAATACAAAAACAGCAAGATGCATTAGTGTTCACGTTGAGTTCGTGGAGGAAGCTTATGTCTCCAAATCCAAGAACCAAGCCAGAACACTCTAGTCTATCACTGCCAAAACTCTGCAGCTGGATGAATGGGACCCCAAGTTCTCCTGGCACCCTGTGTTTTAGTGCATGCTCAGAGTAGCACAATCCAAGAGCTCAGCATCTTACTAAAACCCATTTCAGGCCAGACATTAGACCCCTCATGCTGCTGTTTCTACTTCAGTTTAAAGCCTGGTAGACAGAGATGCAACTCAACAAAGTTGCAAAGTTTGCACAAAATAGGCAATTTTTTTTCATGTGGATATGAAAACAGTGAAGTATTTGGCTTGATGCAAAGCTAGAGAAGGTCCATCAGAAAGCCCCATAAAGCCCATGGAAAGCCACTTGCCAATTTCAGTGTGATTTGGATCAGACTTTTATTGCATACTTACAGCTCTGGAATCCACAGGTGTAAAGAAGCCCTGCACACAAATCCTTTAAAAAGGAAACAGAAAGGGAACGCCCTGTGATTTCTCATTCCAATTACAAATTTTTAAGCTAAGGCAAATAGTCAAAATAAATATGTGTTTTCACAGCTGCTCATAATAGCTTAAAATATATAAAGCTTGAGTTATAAGTGATTTTTCTACTTTAGAACTGCATCATAACTTCCGCCCCCATATGCATTTGCTCAGAAAGTCTGCTAAAGTAATTTGCCAAGAACGGGAGAGCATTGCCATCTGCTAAGAGTCGAATAAGACTGGAGAAAGATTTACTCATGTTTTTTAAAAAAATCTTGTCTTCATATTGCCATCAGTTTCTCCTCATCCTCCGTCTTGATGTGACCTATTTTCAGTTTCTGAACGAATCCTGAGCTCACGAGTAACCGGGAGACTAATAACTTAGGCAAGAATCACTGAAGTCAGAGAGGAAGAACACCAGGTGGGCAACAAAGTCTGCCTCCCTCTAACTACATGATTGTATTTACATTTTCTTATTTACAGTTTCAGTACTTTTTATAGCCTGCCAATTGTCAATGTTACAGGTCTCAGCATCCCTTCTGCTTCCTTTCTGAAGTGATTCTGTAACCTAAGAGCTCTCATTCCTACAGAGCATTTCTTTATATCATGTGAGCATTTAGGATGACCCCTATTATATGTATCTCAGTTGTTGCTTACTTCAGAGAAGTTTTGACTATTCTGTATCATATAGCTGACTGTCAGAGAAAGGAACACTGTAGCCCTTCCATCTTTGCCAAAGTTAATAAGACACTGCAGCTTTGCAGTTACTTCTCCAGCATTTCTAAACAAGGTTCCACTGTGGAGCTACACTAGTAATGGGACCTTTCTTTTTCATAGCAGGAACCTACTCATGCATCATGAACAGCATTCCACTGAGCACTTCTGGTTTAACAGTTCTTCTGGTTACTGAGAAAATGTAATGGGGCTTATGCTGCAGAAAGACAAGACTCCAGCAAGCTACACAGCCCAAGGTCACAATCGGACTCCTTCAGGGAAGGAGATATTCCTGTACTTGTCAGCTAAATAAAGGAAACAGGAAAGGTCTCCACTGTGTTTTGGTGAAGAAGAGTCAGAGAAGAAAGTGGGAACAAAGCCAGACTCCTAGGTACACAGCTGACATAATGTATCTCCAAAACACCCATGCAAAGCAGCACAGATGCCTCTCCTTGGGGCTCAGATTAAATACATCACCTTCTGCATCTTTCACAGGCGTCTAATTCTGAATAATTTAATCAAAGGCAACATATCTTATAAGCAGATATTACATTAGTACAATTATGTATGACAGTTATTGTTCCTACAATTGATATTATATTACATTTAATAAAGCCATCAGACAGGTATTCTCCACTTCTCACTTATACCCACTTTCTTTCTGTAGTGTGGAGGAAGAAATTTTTCCCAAATTAGTTTAAAAAATTGGAGGGAGAATAGGATTTCTTTTTATTTCCTTCATTGTAGTTCAAACATCAGAGCTCACTGTCACCCATCTGAAACAATCTGGGAAGCCAGTCTGCTCAAAAGCAATCTGCTTTCACTCTTTGCAAAAGAACTATAATTTTTCTTGTTTTCCCTCACCAATTGTAAATTTTGCAAGTGATACAGTAGAGTCTGAGAAGTTTCATATATTTTATTTCTGAATTCTGTTTATATCCACCTAGCGTATACTATATTCTCTCATTTTCCTCACTTTAATGATTTCACCTGTGATCAAGAACAGATGGAATAGTGCCAGAGGTCTGAAAGGTGAGATACAGAACATAAAGGTTCCTCAAATCTTTCTGTTTCAATATTTTAAATTTAGCATACTCTGTTTAACTGCTGGGCTTGCAGTAAAAGCTTATAAGCAAAGAACGGGTGCCTCAGCCTTTCAAACTAGATTAGCCAGTTCAGTATCATATTCATGGATGGACCAGACAAAAGGGAAAGCCTGAAATGCCACTATTGCCTGAAGAATAGGAAGACATTTTGCTAGGTACATTATGTGATGTATCGGGATATGTTCATGTCATTTTCAGTAACGTTATTCTTTCCAGTATTCCTCTACCTGAAAGCATGAATTACAACCCTAAAATTTGAAATGCTCTTGACAATTTTGTACTCCATGTTTTGGAAGTCATCTGGATGACCTTAGCAAAAAACAACACACTTCAAAGCTAAAGAGCAGTTTTTTCATAAAATTGTTTGCGTCTAGAACAAGAGAACTGATTGGACCCTGGTTGGTACAAGTGAGTATTTGGTTCATAGTTTCTTTGCCAAAGGGTGCATGGTCTCCTCATTTGGCTTCAGGGGCAAAGGGAGGCAAGTAAGCATTTGGTTACAAAGTCTTAGAGACACCAGTCTTGTACTGTAGCCTTGAACATGTGTCAGACATTTGTTATGCTCTGAATGAGCATCAAAAAGGGCATTAGGCTGAAATTTTCTGTATCACTATTTCTTTATTAGAGGCTGAGGTATGACCACATCCTGGGATTGCTAGACCAACAGGTGTGGTATTCTTGGATCTAGAGGTCACAGAAATGCTTTGGCAAATTCAAGGTCTGTAACTCTTTATTTCCATTAAAAAGATCACTGATTAACTACTGATTTTAGTGTTACTCTTAGCTTGACCTGTTGTAAATGAGAAAAGAATCAAATGCAGACATTTCCACGAACAACAGTTCTTGTGATGATAGCTGCAATATTTTGTCAGTTTATGTAAGTAGCAAGAAGAAGCCAAAAAACTAGAAGTGAAATATAAAAAGGAATAAAAACATCATAACTTTTCAAACACAGTAAGAGCAAGAAATATATCAGATATCCTGCAGAGACAATAGATGATGCAGCTACAAGAGAAAGGCTCAGAGAAAACCAAAGCCATAGCAGAAAAACTGTGTTTTGGAACTGCATTTGCTGGGGGGTAGGGGGGAGAGGATATGCTGGTACCCATCAGAATACTTTTTTTTATGGTAAGCACATGAAAGATCTACTTCAGCTCAAGGTGTCAATAGAAGTAGTTATGGAGTGAAAAAAAGAGTAAGCGGTAACAACTGGACAGGACAAGATGGTAGGAACTCTTGATTTCTAAAGGTACTCTCAAGGATAGAAAAGCCAAACCACTAAATTTTAAAACTGCCCCATGACCAGAAAAGTGGCAACAGTTTTTACAAAGGTTTTCAAAAGAGCTTTGAGCAACCATAAGCAAATAACCTCAACAGCTACACTGGGGAAATAGGTAGCAACTCTTCTAAGGAACAGAATTAGCAGGTACAAAGTGGGGAAGATCAACACAGCCTTTACAGAGGTCAAACGTCACAAAACTGCTGTAATTCTCTGACTAAACTTTTAATAAACATGTGGACAAACAAGATGTGTTTGATACAATCTTTCATTTCCAAAACACATCTGGCAGGGCTTACTGTGAGACACTCTTAAAGGAGCAAACTAAAATGGGCAAGAGGAAAGGTCTTCACATGGCTACATGGCTAGAAAACAAAGCATAAGAACACTTACTCAGTTTTCATGTTGTGAGAGGTCACTATGAAGCACTGCTTGGGGCCACACTGTTCACCGTATGTATAAAGAGATAGACAATATGCATAAGGGTTGTCAACGCTTGTTAACAATACCAAGCTGTACAAGGTAATAGAGATGCCAGTTGACTGCAGAAATGCAGAAGGGTCTTATCACTAAGTGATGGAGAGAGAAAATGACAGAGCAAGCTCGGTACAGGTAAATCTAAAATGATACAGAGGAGGAAAATCGTAATTGCATGTTTATGATGCTGGGCTCTGAGCTGGCAATTGCCACTCAGGAATGACACCATGGGGCAATTCCATGAAATAACTTGATAACATTGTAAGAAATCCAAAATATTGCTTTGAAAGTACTGGAAGACAGAACGGTATCACATATCACTGTACAGGCAATTACATCGTCAATACTGTGGGAAATTCTTACTCTTCCATACCAAAATGGTAGGAAAAAGCATCACTTAATGCTGCTCATTTCTTACATTCTTACCTAAACATCTACTGTTGACTCTTCTCAGGGTTAACAGGGCTTCATGGGCCTATTATGATCCAATGAATATTATTTTTATTCTTTCATATCTTACAGTTTATATGTCTAAGAAAATTTGTTCTTCCTACTATTGCAACATAATACTTCAAATCCAGTAAGAAGTGTAACAGGAACACTTCCTGTCCTAGTGACTGCTGAGATAGTGATTTCAGTTTTATCACAAACCCTTTTAACCTAGCAAAGCTTTTGAGTATAAACAAGCTTGAACAAACAAAATGGTAGAATTTAAAAAGGAAGATGCATGACACTATTTGTTTTTATGCCAGTTCACATTTGCTCCTGACAGTACAGTTTCTCACTGTTTTTTTTTTTTTTACTGTCTAATTCCTAAGAGACATTTTTCTATGGTTAATATAGCTCATGTCATTTCCCAAAGGTTGTGTCACTGTAATTTCCAGTCCCTGCACATGGTAAAGACATCTGTGAGAATTATAAACACCCACCCTGAAATTGCAATCTTAAGTTAGGCAAAATTCCATTTTGAGTAAGTGGAATTGGCCCTTCTTGAAGAAAAAAGCCACAGGCTTGTAGATGCAAGCAGAGGAAGTACTCAAGTTGCTTTACAAAAAAAATTGAGTAAGAGCAAGTGTTTTTCAGCACACTATGTACCAGAGCTGCAATCTAATCATTATATCCACTCAGTCCCCTGAACACATTATATTCTACTATTTCACAAATAATCAGGCGGTGTCATTCTGAACAGTGTGAGTTCTCCTAAATACAGTTAGAATGTTTCATAATGAACTATATGATTTTCTCGTTTCTCTCTCATGCAAAGCAGTATCTTAATTTGACTCTTTGGGATGCCACAAGTTAAACTTCAGCAAAAGATAGAAGAATAGGGGGTGAATAAATACATCTCCCCTTTACCACCAACAAGCACAGAAAAATGTGATTCATATAGATTCACTGCACAGGCTGCCAGTACCCTAACTAGACAAGAAGTTTCTCCCAATATCGTAACTCGATGTTTCAGAGAAGCACAAGGACAGAGAGGACCACAAGAGCACCGCAGAGGTGCTGCAGAGGCCGGTGCTTTCAGGTGAAGCTAACAGCTGATGACATTTTCTAGGGAGAAGGGAGTCTGCTGGTAGAGTTAAGAGAGCCGTCCAGCTTGTATTTCCTGAAACATTTCAGGAAAGATGCTGAAGAACCAGCGGGTGCTACATACTTATCAGAGGATATCTGTGAGAAATGCTGTTGCCTGAAAGTTGCACTGGACGGGGGACTGGTTCATGTCCTGACAGTCACGCTAGGGAGAATTTAAACACTTTTAATGACAGCAGGAAAGTGTGGAAAGTGTGGATGCCAGCAGTAAGTACATGAAAAATTTAAATGGCCAGGGGGTTTTCTTGATTTCATTATCTTCTCTTTCAGCTTTTAGACACGTCTGTCGGTCCCCTTGAAAAGGCTGCCTCATGGAGGGAAGGTTGCCACCCTCCATCTCAGACCCTTCCGGATCCTCTGATAGGCTTCATAAAGCACAGATATGACCAAAAATCTGCTTGCCGAAATCTGGACAGGGGAATGTCTAGCCTCGCGACTCAGCCAACTGACACAGAAAAAGGAAGGCCAGCACCCTATAAACTCAAAAATTCAAAATGAAACATCATCCTCAAAACCTCCCCAAGGAGTCTGGGCCTGTTCCCCACTGCTGCCATTGCCCAAGCACTACCTGCAAGATGCAAGTCCCAAAGCCCTCTCAGGACTGCACCTATGGGTAGCTATCTTCAGAGGTATAAAGACTTGGAGGGACTTGGCATATTTTTTTTGTCAAGTATACACCTGACCAGGTGCCCCAAAACACCTCCCCCTTGAGAACACCACGGCAGGAGTAATGAGAGTTACCGTTTCTTTAAGGTGTTGATCTGAAGAACACCAAGCCCAGGCTTTTTCTCTCCCTTCAGCACAGAAACCCAAGTGTGAATGTAAATGGACTCAGGACAGGGCATTCAGGGTTTGGTATTGTTCCCGGCGATGAGAGGAGGTGGCCTGACTCTGGCAGTCCTGACTCCTATGTTGTCCATCCCCAAGGATGACTCGTGGCAGGCTAGGGCATGCCGTACCACATTCCTGCTGAATACTTACACACCACAACAGGTGGTGCCAGGACAGAGACTAGGACCTCACACTGGGCTGGGTGGGTGACACAGGGCCATGCACTCTCCTTTCCTTCAGCAGCATCTGGAAATGTAGCTCAGGTAACAGAAGAAGAGGCAGGGCTGCAGCAATGGGGAAGTATGAGACCATTTTGTGTCCAGAGGGAGACAGCTCCTCTGGCTTCTCGTCCTGGCTGGCTATCTGCATGTTTGTAAAGGTACATGGGGTGAGGCTGATGCTGGTGACTCTCTGAAATGCAGTAGCTGGCTGGGACACCTTTTGCTGTCGGATGAGAAAGTGACAAAAGACCTAAGCACACACTGGTTGCAAATAAATACAGTGGAAGCTGAAAGACAAAACTACTTAATCTAAATATGTACAGTACTGGCAAAGGCTATCCAAACATCCTGGAACCACTCTGGGCTTCAGTTTGACTAGCTGCTATGCTCATATGGGCTGTGTGGCAACTCCACCTCAGATATGCCACTGTGGTATCGGAGCAAGGGGATCTGCCATACGTACATGCTGGATGCAGGGCGCATGCTTGGGCTGAAGGGCAAGCCTGGGTGTTTTGGATCTGGTGTTCAAAGTAAACAGCTCATGATGTTGTCAAGTACACCCCCAGAGCAAGGCACTATGGATGCTCAAGGAACACATAACAAATGGGAGCACATAACCAATATGGTTAGTAGAAAACAGGCCTCCTGTTCATCGTTTTATTACTTTTTGACAGTTTTATTTCCAAAAAGTACAGAATTTCAGCAATCTTATTTCTCTCTCTAACAGGTAATCGAAACCTCGAGCTGAAGTAATAGGTGTTACTTGGAGAAAGTCAAGAGCGATTCCGTACCATCTGAAAACCCTTGTGCAGTTCTTTGTTCTTTACTTTGGACCTTTTTCCTCATTACAGATTGCATTTCAGTCTTTAGAGGACTGACAGCTAATACATATTTTTAATATGTGTCCATGGCAACAGTTATTTCATTAAAGCATACTGTGTATGCCACACTGGCAACAAATTGTACCTAAACTAATTCCAAAAATAATAATTACACCTTTCTACATTGTCAACAAAGAGATCACTATCAACATCCCCAGCCTCAGATAATTACTCAGTCCACTCCTGAACTTAACTTCGGTCTAAAACTAACCTCTTCCAGGAAATATCTGAGTGGCTATAAAGCCTTGTACCACTAAAAAGTCACCAAAATCAGTCTGTAGTGAAGCAAGAAATGAGGTGACTACAAGACCAGTGAACTCTACCAAGGATCTCAGATCCACATTTCAAAAATAGCATCAAATGTCTTTTAACGAAAGCAGTGTTGTGGAGTTCAGCCTTCTCACACTTTTATATAGTTGGAATAAATGGCCTCTTCAGTGCTCTACAGATGAATATTTACTTTCTTGGGCTATTTCTATGATACCAGTGGTATTTACAATGCCTTTAGCAATGGCCTCATTCTCATCTAAATGAAAGATAATTGTGTATGATAATCACAGAATGTGTTTCCTTCATTTCCTTCATTCAATCAAGCTCAACATGAGCCGGCAATGTGTGCTTGCAGTGCAGAAAGCCAACCATATCCTGGGCTGCACCAAGAGAAGCGTGGCCAGCAGGGCGAGGGAGGTGATTCTGCCCCTTTACTCCACTCTCGTGAGACCCCACCTGGAGTCCTGCGTCCAGCTCTGGGGCCCCCAGCACAGGAAAGACACCGACCTGTTGGAGCGGGTCCAGAGGAGGGCCACGAAGATGATCAGAGGCCTGGAGTACCTCTCCTACGAGGACAGGCTGACGGAGTTAGGGCTGTTCAGCCTGGCGAAGAGAAGGCTCCGGGGTGAGCTTATAGCAGCCTTCCAGTACCTGAAGGGGCCCTACAGGAAGGATGGAGAGGGGCTTTTCACAAGGGTGTGTAGTGATAGGATAAGGGAGAATGGCTGTAAACTAAAAGAGGGAAGATTTAGATTAGATATTATGAAGAAATTCTTCACCATGAGGGTGGTGAGGCACTGGAACAGGTTGCCCAGAGAAGCTGTGGCTGCCACCTCCCTGGAAGTATTCAAGGCCAGGTTGGATGGAGCTCTGAGCAACCTGGTCTAGTGGAAGATATCCCTGCTCATGGCAGGGGGGTTGGAACCAGATGATCTATAAGGTCCCTTCCAACCCAAATCATTCTATGATTCTATGATTCGATTTACTGCTTTATTTTTTGGATCAGTCTCAAACCTTGCATCACTCAGTGCTCCTCTCCAGGTTAACTCAGCCAGGGAAGGATTCTGTTGTACACAGTATATACAGTACTAATATACTGCTAATGCGTCTAAGTCCTGCCTAAACACATGCTGTTTCCCACATTCCTGTAGGAGCATCTTTTACCTTTTTCCTGGTAAGCATGCCAGCACTGTTCCCAGCAGCAGACTGGCTTCCTTGCAAGGTGAGCACAGAGACAATATTCTGCTTCTTGTTGGGAAGATTCTATACAAATTATCAGATCATTGGCAGAACACTATAAAGAAAATTAATTCACGTCCTGTTCTAAGTGGACTTTGTTGCCAATGACTTCTAAAACTGGACAGAACTCTAGAAAATATTCTTTAAGGCATAACCCTTCTTCCTCACAGGGAACTGGATACCCTAATAAGTATATCCTATCTATGTTAGACTTCAGCATCTGTGGCTTCTCAGACATCAGGCCAGGTAGAAAGGTGTCTAGCATCATCTTGAAAAGCATATTAATCTTTACTTCGTTATTTATGAGGTTGTAGAGGTCTGATGTATTATTCCAGTCCATGCCTCCAAGATAAATGTGTGTGAAGCAGTTCAGTCATCAGGAAGAGATGATTAAAGATACTGACTAATTCTATCTGCCTCACACCCATCGTACCAGCCCCATTCCCTATGCTTTATTAATGAGCACATCTTTGGAAAATCCGTTATCAATGTTCTTATTATGCAAAGGTCACAGACTGCATTAGCATTTGCAATGCAGCAGTTTTTTCTAGGGTTTGTGCAAGTCAGTGTCTTGCCAGACAAGCTCCCATACAAAGAACCCATCATCTTTCTCACATTCACTCCTGTCTAGGCTCAGAGCAGAATCTACCAGAAGTCAAGACTTTCACAAGCTTGAAGAAGTCAGTATTATCCATATTGTTCACATCTTTCCTGTGACACCCATTTTCTACAAAACATCTGCCTACGGAGATCAGAAAAGTACCACAGTTGAAAGTATCTAGCTGCCAGCATGTCTCAACCAGTTACTATATATTTGTTTTCAGGATGTGATTTTGTGCCTGCCGCTAAATTCTCAAATAAATGTCAGTGCTGTTCCCAAAGCAGCAGAAACTCTGCTCAGAAGACAAATGGAGAAGGAAAACACAACAGCTTTTATTATAGTTACCAATCTTTACAGAACTCTGAGGTCAAAGGATGATGACATTCAGATCTTGATAACGAACATGACATTTTCACAGTTACACTATCATCTTTAAATGTCAGAAGAGAGCACTCCAGTCACAATACATCGTTGCACTCAGAAGGGATCCGGTCTTCCATTCCCTCACATCAGTTTTATACCGGTATGACTTCACGTACATTAACAGAATAGTAAAATAAAAAATAATTTAAAACAAAAAAGTAAAAAGATTAATACAGCAGAAGGATGGAGCCAGTAACAATTTCTGAATTTCTGTGGGGAACATTTCCCTAAGTAAGATACCTTGGACATTGTAACAGTTGTAAAGATGATTATGTTTTAGGAAGAAATCAACTCAGCCGTTCTCTAATGTTTCAGACAGTACAACGTCTGGGGCTTTTCTCAGATGTAAACCAAAACTGACACTTACCCTAGTGTTTGGTACCTCTGTAAATGACCCTGAAAATTTGACCTAGACTTGCAGAAGGACATTTACAAACTGGTAAGCAGAAAATGAAAAGAGCAAACTGAAATGAATGAACCAACACCCAAAATATTGATACATACCCTTCAGCACAATCAGTCCAGAAACTTGAGCATTTTTGCTCAAAATACTTGGTTGAAAATATCAGACAGATATGGGCACATGGACAGTTAAAGGAGCAATTCTGCTAAGACCATCTGTCATATCACTTTCTGGTACACAGGCAAAATCTCTTAGCGAAGCTAACACAATCTCTGTCTCCTTTTCTCTCTTTGTTTGTCTTCAGCACATCACATTATTAGATTTAGAACCTGTAGTACGAGAAGAAAGAATAATAAGGGAGCACTTTGATTTTAGATCTCTGCTTGATTCCCTGCATAGTCTCATAACAATGTTCATACTCTCATAATATTTTTCCTTTAAGTACCTTTCCAAAGGTATAATTAAATACACACATACATACGCACATACATACATACATAGCTTTGACAAACTAACTCATGCGTCTGCAAACTTTCATGAAAAACAAATTTGTGTAATTCTGCAGATGAGAAACTTTACTTCAGAAAGCAGAGAAAATGACAAGGGTGTCACAGGGTACTGATTGAATATAACCTGAGAGTGATTAAATTTTAGCTGAGAGCAATTTAATTTTAGCTGAGAGCAAAAACGCAACCTTACAGTGCGTTAAGAGACACTATGCAGTAGAAGTGGAGAAGTGGTTATCTTTCAGTACATAGCATTTTGTCCAGTCCTCATGTCACACAGACAAAGGTTCAGAAAGCTGTTTAAATGACTGTGACACATCCAGATACAGCTTTGTAATCAAAGAGTTAAAAGCATGGTCCACTCAGGTCCTCTAATGGAAGGCAAACACAGAGCTTGACCAGTCTCTAGATACCTACACAGCAGAAAAATTTCTGAAAGTAGATGGATCTTTAAGCCAGCAGAGGAAAAACATTATGAGATTCAATACATAGATATGGAAATTGGAGACTTTGGCCTAAAAATAGGTGAAAACAGTTAACCAAGAATTTAACAACTTTCTTATAAATGTCGTGAGTTTTCTTTAATTTACAGGCTTTAAAGCAAAATTAGATGCGGTTCTAAAGGCTATTAACATTCATGGCAATTGAAAGCTAGCACAAAAGATAGTGTAGAACAGTAACAGTTATTTTTTCATAAATAACTAGCTTCTTTAATTTAGTGCATGTTTAAATCATGGCCACCATAACTGGTACAAAAGTTACAAGACATGAAAGTTATTGCAAGAAATTTCACAACCGTAATATTGTGGTTGAATGTGTTGCCCTAGACCATATCTGGAACAGTTTGACTTCCAGTTGACTCCTCTCCCAAAGCCAGCGGCTTTTCACCATCTAGAGAAAAACACAAAGTGGAAGTGTATTGCCCACATGCAACTGCCCAAACATGTTTTCTCTGTTGATGTTAACCACGAGCAATAGAATATAAGTAGTCACATTATGTACAGAGAACAATTAGAAGAAAATGTCCATTTTCAGATGAGGCAATGGAGTAAATAAGAAGAGGAAGAAACTCCAATCAAGTTAATCCCGGTCTAACACAAAATCTCCCCCATCCAATGGCTGCACACAGCTCTGCAGCATGCACAGATACGAGAGTTCAGGCACACCAGGATCTTATCACCAGAAAAGCAAGAACTGTGGGCAGTAACTTCTCCTTGCTTTCTTTATAAATAAAGTACATTTCACATTTCTCTTGTACAATAAGCCTGATCTGTTCAAATTAGTTCTGCTTGGAACAAATGGTAGTTCTGGTAGTTGATGCCTTATATTGGCATGGTATCAAGATGCAAGTATTACCTGTTCTTTGTCTTGTATAATATCATAATCTTTGACTTGAAAAATCTTTTCTTTAAAAATATGAAGTTAATGATATCTGCAATTCAACAGACAATGATGAACACAGAAATAAAAAAACAGAGAACTGATAAGAACAATATTTTTAAAATGCTTTAATAAATAATTTCCTAACATATTAGCCATTTAGATCTTAATGGTATTATTTTGAAGCATCTGGATCACTGACAGGTATGTGTTCTCATACAGTTGTAGCATCCTCTTCAGAAACCTCTTCATCTCTTGTTAGTAAAAAGGGACGGGAACACACAATGCCTTCGAAGCACACTTTTTTAAACATTTGAAATGATGAAGAGAATAGCTCTGCATAAAGATTATTTTTTTCCTCATGCATTTTCTACTTCCCACACTGTTCATCTCTCTTATTATTTTTAAGATATCTGTTCCAGCACCCTGGGAAGAACCATCTCTCATACCAAACAGCAAAACTGCAGATTCAGTTCAGTGTCTGACCACTGCACAGCTAACAGTGAGCTCTTGCTAACATGATTACATATCGAAAACGTCTTAGTTTGGGCTGGGATAGAGTTAATTTTACTCACAGTAGCTGCTGTGTTTTCGATTTAGTATGAGAAGGTTGATAACACTGATATTTTTAGCTGTTACTAAGAAATCAAGGACTTTTTTCAGTTTCCCCTAACTCCGCTAACGAGCAGGTGCACAAGAGCTGGGAGGGAGCACAGCCAGGCAGCTAGCCCAAGCTGGCCAACGGAAATATTCCATACCATAGGCGTCATGCTCAGTTTATGACTGAGGGTTGGCTGGGAGGCAGGAACTCTCTTTTCCAGGCATTTTGCCTCCCTTTTTATGGGAGTTTGATCTCTTCTGTGAGTTTGAACCTTCTTCTGTGAGTTCGGTCTTTTTTCCATGACTTCGGCGAGTTCTGCGAAATTTGCAAGTTTGGCCAAATCTGCTGAATTCCCAAGCTCCAGGAAACACACAGGTTCTGCAGCCACCCTTTGGGGACTGGCTGTGCAATCGGTCATCAGCCGGTGAGAAAAAACTGTGTTGTGCATTGCTTCATTTGCACATTCTATTATTATTACTATTATTATTGTTGTTGTTGTTATTTCCTTCATAGTCTTTCTGAACTGTCTTTATCTCAGCCCATGAATTTTATTTTTTCCCCGTCTCCTCCCCATCCCACTGTGGTGAGGAGTGAGTGAGCAGCTGCGTGATCCGAGTTGCCGGTGAGCCAGGGTTAAACCACAACAGACGCTTAGCATTGCGCAGTGGTGAATGCATTCAGTAAAACTCACTTTTTAGACTGTCTTCAACATGGATGCTGACATTCAACCAGCTCATTACCAGATTTATCATTTTGATAAATGATTTTGCTCCAAATTGTCAAGTGTACGGGGAACGCTTTCAAAATGTTACATATTAAGATTGCAAGAGTAGTAAGACCAAAGACAGTAGCCCACTGAGAAAGCTACTGTAAGCTATCTACTGCACATGAATCCAATGCTCTTCACAACTCTGCTGGGGACAGCTATAGTTAAACTGCTGGAGACAAATCTCCTGCTGGCTTACCGAGAGGCAGCTTTACATCAGTAGGCCAAGAATCTGCTCTGAGTAGATTGTCTTCACTACAGCCTTGATCTGACACTATTTTTTATATCTTTGTGCATTGCACACTTTTCTACAGGGCAGTTCTTAATTACTGAGTGGCTGGTAGCCTCTGGCAGACCCAATGTTTCAAGAACTTTTTCACCTCAGTAAAAAGTTTGCAACTCCACACAGCAAAAAGTGTGCTGCTCCATTTGGAATTAATTTCTTTATGCTTCTACAGTTACTACTTCATGTTGTCTGCCTGACATTACAAGGATTTATACTGAATCTTTTGTTTATTTACTTTTCTTCCTAGACCTTCTCTCTCTCAGACCTGTGTCCGTTTTTTACCATGAATAAAACAGTTTTCTGTGAGTTATGTCAGATGACAAAACATATCATAGAGAACAAAATACAGGAAATCTCTCAGTAGAACAAGAAAAATTAATTCAAAACTTTTTGGCTATAACAGTGGTCTTCTCCTTACCGAGTCCATCCTTGCATGCTTGACAATGTCACAGTAATTTTCTTCTTCCCATTTTTTAAATGAAAAATCTAAATTCAAGATTAGATTATTTTAGATTAGATTAGATTAGATCAGATCAGATTTTTCTAGCTGCTACATTTTTTTATGTACATTTATAAGTGAGAGAATGCATTTATAAAAATCCATCTCCTTGTGCATTGGTTTCCCCTCCTGCAATGAGCTAAGTGCTGTAAGCCCTTTGCCACAGTGTACAGCAAGATAATGGTGTTTAAACAAGTTTCCAGAGGAAAAGCTGTCAAAAGGGCAATCGTTCAAAAGCTTCTGACATTTATTTCTCCACAGAGATGTAGTGGAATGCCTTCTTTTCACAGTTTTTAAAATAAAGCTGTTAAAGAAAAAAAGTGAGTTAATTCTCAATGCCAGTCCCTCCTAACCTATTCTACCTCCCAGTTAGTTTTAAAAGCACAACTTAATTTTTACATTACTGAAAATTCATTAGTCATACGTTTTGCATTGTTTGAGGAAAACTCTAAGAGTAGTTTTCTAAGATTGTAACTCGATATATGAATTAGATGGTGTTGTCAAAGTAGAAATGTTCTAATATTAGTCTTTGCACTGTATTTTTTTAAGAAGGTTTTCAAAATGGGTGAGATGATAGCGCAATACATTTACATAGCCATAGATACATAAAGATCTCTAGAAATCCACCTATCACCTTTTTTATGTGTTAGCCTCTGACATGGTTGCAGAGACACTTACAAGCACGAGGCAAGTTCTACCTCAACATTATCTACCTGAGTATACGGTCCTAAGTCCTCCTTTGCTGGACTATCTGCTTTAAAGCACGTAAAAGTCATCTGGAATCAAAACTATCTTATCAAGAAGCAGTCATATTAGTGGCTCAGATAGAGAAGGCACTGGAGTGAAAATAGCTCCACTAGAAGTTGAGAGTTGCACCACGGAGGGAAATGTTACAAAAACACGACAGAAGCCTTTCAAAGACAGGAAAGGGAAAGAAGGAGTGGAGACATAAAAGTGAACAAAAAACAGCAGCAGCCTACAGCGGACCAGATTTTCTCAGTGATTTGCAAATGTAAACAAAAGGCACTGAATATATCATAAAGACCTAAGTGTTCAGTTATCACAGAAAGTCGCATTCTCCTTCTGATCCCCATGCAGCCTTCCTCCCGACATCAATGGCTAAGAGCTTTGTGCTTTGGGGAATTCATTGGCCTGATTTTATAGTCCTGGCCCCATGAACTATGTTATGCCTAATCAAATTGTGGCATTCATTATCACAACATGCCAAAGAAACTATATGCGTAAATAAATTTAAAATCATTAAACAGATTTATGCAGAGAAGATCTATCGATGACTATTAAACATGATTAATATTTAATCCACTAGCTCCAGAAGCCAGAACGACACGCCAGGAGAAAGAGCAATCTGTACCTCTACTGTTTCTCTGTGCATCCACTGTTTACCACTACTTGACAGAACCTCAGATTCAGAGGTTGGGAGGGACCTCTGGAGACCATCTAATTCAAGACCCCTTCTCAAAGCAGGGTCACCTAGAACAAGTTGCTCACGTTTTTGAATTTTGAATATCTTCCAAGAGGGAGACTCTACAGTCCCTCTGGGCAAGTGTTTGACCACTTTTACCATAAAAAAGCTTTTTCTGATGTTCAAACAGAATTCCCCATTTTTCTATTTGTGCACATTGCCCCTTGTCCTGTTACTGGACACCACTGAGAAGCTTCTGGTTCCATTTTCTTTACTCCCCCATATCAGGTATTTATAAACACTGATAAGGACCCCTGAGTCTTCTCCAGCATAAACAGTCCCAGCTCTCCAAGCCTCTCCTCATATGGAAGATGTTTCAAGCCCTTAATCATCTCCATGGCGCTTCAAGGACTTGTTCCAGTATGTCCATCACGTTCTTGTACTTGCCCTCCTTGCCTTCCCAGCTTGTCTTTCCAATCCACTGCAGCTATCCTACTGTGTGGCTGTGATCACAGTGAGATTGTAACCCTGCAGACCTGTAACTCCTCCTGTTAGCTCCCCATGCTGCACGCACTAACATACAGGCACTCCAGAGAGGTACTGGGTCACGCTGATTTAGTGGTTTAGTTCAATCTTTGATCTGATCCTGTAAGGCTGCTGTCACAGCTGAACCCCAGCCAGCAACTAAGCAACACACAACTGCTCACTCACTGCCCTCGCCAGTCGGACGGGGCAGAGAATCAGAAGGGTAAAAGTGAGAAAACTTGTGGGTTGAGATAAAAACAGTTTAACAATTAACAAGACATAATAATAGTTTTAAAAATTGTGAGGAAAAGAGGAAAACAATAACAGAGAGAAAAACAAAGCCCAAGAAAGTAATGCAAATGAAAACAATTGCTTGCCACCAACCGTCTGATGCCCAGCCAGTCCCTGAGCAGCGGCCCCCTCGCCAACCTCCCCCCTAGTTTTATTGCTGAGCATGATGTCATATGGTATGGGATATCCCTTTGGTCAGTTGGGGTCAGCTGTCCCGGCTGTGTCCCCTCCCAACTTTCTGTGCACCCTAGCGTATTCTCTGGCAGGGCAGTGTGAGGAGCAGAAAAGTCCTCAATGCTGTGTAAGCAGTGCTCAGCAGTAACTAAAACATCACTGCATTATCAACACTGTTTTCAGCACAAATCCAAAACATAGGCCCATACAAACTACTATGAAGTAATTCAGCTCTATCCCAGCCAAAACCAGTACAGCTACTCTTATAAACTGCTGCCCTGAGTTTTTACATTTTCAAGGTCAATACTGTAGGTAGCTGCCATAAAATCATCAGCAGTACGTAGAGAAGGAACATTGCAAGGTCATGGTCCAACACCTTACTCTAAGCCAGGGTCAACTATTGTTCCTGCTAGATGTTTTTTTAATATATTCTTAAGGTGTGCAGTAGTCTCAAATATCAATTATATCATTAAGTGCTTATCTCTCCTTAACATTTAAATGTTTTTCCATAGTATTTAACCTAACTAGTCTTTGCTTCAGCTAAAGTCCAATCATTGTTCAGCTAAAGTTCCCAGAAGGAACTTCTGTTCCTTCTTCAGTGAACATGGAGGACAGTCTATCGACTTCTTCCTTTCTGATACCTTTTATATGTTCCAAGACAACCCATCTCACTGTTATTCATGTTTCTTTAATTTTCTTCTCATTGGCTGTGCTTTCGTGTCCCTTGGCAAGTCTGGCTGCTTTCCGTGGGACTCTATCCAACCAGTACACCTTTTTCTTTATATGCTTCCCTAAAACTGGCATAACAGAGTAGTGAGGCCTGCCAAACCGAAAAAGTACACTAACTATCCTTCAGATGACACTTGCCTTGTTCACAATAAGATACCATTATGGACACCCACTCACTTTGTGACTTCTAAACTACATAATTTCAAAATCCTTTCACAGAACACACACAGGCCCAGTTTACATCTTAGTTGAGGACATCCACAATGCAATGTCTGGTGGAAGAAAGTGGCACTAACGGTCTTGGGACACAACCTTCCCTCCTAACAGCAGCTGAAATAGGCTGCCACTCAGAGAACAGCTGGGTGAGCAGTCACAGAGGAGATACAGCAAAGGCAGGAGAGGACATGTTACTTCCATACAGCAAAGCACTTGTCTTTCCCGGAAACCTATAGCACCATTAAACATCCAACCCCAAAGACTTCCTGCCTTTCTCTGAAGTGAATCTAACTGTACCACCTTTCATGAACATAGTGTATAATATCTATTATCTCCTATGTTATTGTTGAAGATAAAGCCTGTAAAAGCCACCTCTGTAAATAAAACCTGTATGTCCTCATGTGTTTGTCACAAATTAGCACACAGAACTTCTCATTATGAATAACCTGCTTTTTGCATGACTCCTTACTGATGAGGCAGCTCCTCTTTCAAAGACAAAATGTTTTCCGTCACTCTGCTTTCTCTGGCCCAAACTCAACACTAATTCAGGCTAAGAGCAATGTGAATCACAGACGCTGCATCACTCATTCAGTAGTATGCAGTGATCATGTAGTTTCCCAGATGGGAGAAGCCAAGGGGACCCTTTTGATACAAAAGCAGGTTCACACTAGAAGAGGATGCATAGAAATGGCACTCTTTACTTCAAGGGTTTCAAGCAGAAGAGCTGACAAAAACCAAGGATGTAACAACATCTCTCAAACTTTGTTTAAAAAGTTCTTCAAGTTGCTTTGTTTATTAAGTAGACCCAGTTTAAGAGCTCAGAGGGCAAGAGAAATACTTAAAAGTATAGGTACATATATACCTCCATAGGAGCTGTTAAAAGCTTCTGTTCCTACATGCATACGGGCACAGGAATTGTTTCATGAAAGTGCTAATGCCACTGTCTTCTACTACCTTTCTGGAAGTGCAGCACTTCTGAAAACCAGCCATGTCTAAGCTATTTTTAACACGGTAGATTAATTACATTAAATTGGGTCACCTTGTCTTTTAATGATCATTTTCACTTCTTCCTTTGATGCAGCACATAACTCGAACTTTCCTTCTGAGCAGAAGCTCAGATGAGTATTAGCATTATAGTCAGAACAAGGATAAAAGAAATAAAGGGAAATATCAGCTACATTTGGACTCTGAAGGGAATTACGAATATTACAAAGACACTGTAGTGCTCAGGCCTGGAACCTGGAACTGAGTAGCTCTGTTCCTCCTAATGACTAGGTAGGTGACCAAGATAAGATGTTTACAAATTCAGGTGATCTTGGGGGGAAATACTTCTATGAAATTAGGTCCTCCGTTCCCTCTAGTTTACTCTTTCCAATAACAGCTATTACAGACTGCCAAAGTCTTATTATTTATTATCAGCCACCTGCAGATTTCTCTGTTGTGGACCAAAAAAACAAAAAAAAGAAAACCTAAAACCTAATTTTAAAGTATTACAGTTGATACTTTATCCTAGGGAGAGAACAGACAGTAATATCCATCAGTCTTTAAATCCCCCTGTTTACTGTACCACTAGACTTTATGTGATGTTGTTTTTCTTCCTGAAATGTGTTTGCCAGTGATATGCAATGATCGCAATGTAATACCCTAAATGTTTTCATCATGTGTAATTATTTATTTTCATGCCATTCTGAAATCCTAGGCAGATTGCCGACTTGATGATCATGTTTTCCCCCACAAAATACTTAATAGACAAGAGACAAAAGCCTTAGAAGGATCAGAACTAGAAATGTTTACATAACGTGCCACTTGAATCATCAGAAAGCAAATGCTACATCTTATTAAACACAAACAAGCTTTTCTTGTCAATGGTTTTTTATTAACTGTGTCCCACAAAACTTTCTCAATTAATTACAGCAATAATTACAAACAGAAATTACAATAAAACAAAGAAACAAAGAAAAAAAGTAAAAGCCGAGGTGACTGAAATAATTTGTACCATCTTTGCAAAACCTGGCAAAGGGCTGACATGTCATTTCAGTTAATGTTATTAATTTAATTCAATGCCTCTATAACTGCAGTTATATTAATTCAATTTACGGCAATTTGCAAATAAATTTACAGTTTAGGGCCTAGTTTTTAAAGTGGATGGAGAAAACTCTGTAATAGCACCACAATCCCTTTTATTTTTAAAAAAAGAAATATGTGAATCTTTCAAAAAAATAACATTCAGTAAACTCTCATACAAGATCAACAGTTCTGAGGCTCGCCATCAGAGTGGATAAAAACACATGACTTCAGGAGCATGGGGATGGTCTCTTTAACACAGCAGGATGAAAACCACACTTTTAGATACTCTGCTAAAAGAAAGATACCCTGTAAGCATGTTCCCTATGGTCAGATTATTTTACCATTTGGGTTGAATTAATTCAACTTTGAAAAGTCAGTTGCTGGATGAGCATAAAATGAAACCTGTGCTTTTTTGCTAGGGACTGAGATTTCAGGCACCCTTGTCACTTTTGCACACTTCTTCGAAGTTTCACTTGTAGTAAACAACTGCACTTTGGTCTTCTCTGCTGTGCTTGAAAGCATTAATAAATCCCAAAGTCAGTACATGGCTAATGTGCTTGGACAGAATGCAAGAGGACTTGTACAGGTTGCAAAGAAAGAAAACTCTTCCATACCCATTATTAGATAGCAGAATCATTTGGGTGGAATTCATCTCAGTGAAAGGTTGTAATGTAGATACCCCGATCTCAGCTAGTCTCTGTAATTTCCCTTTATATATAGTCAGTGGAGAAAAATAGGCACTTGCAAGTGTGATTCATCTGTTTTGCTTTAAACCTCTCCTTGAGAATGCAAAGACTGGTATTCTAAAAGTGCCTGTTCCTCTTCACTAATTACAAGAGGGTGGTCAGATGAATCATGTCCAGGTTGCAAAGATCTAGGAATCCATATGCTTGTAAACTGACACTTAAGGTGACATAGCAAATGCCTGTTATGGTTGCAGACATGATAGCTCTTCATCACAAGCAGCACAGAGCTGGTATTCTCCACTTCTCTGGGTCCCATGTCGTTCTTGTCAGCTACTTCATAAAGAATGATTCGGCAAGTCAGCTTATTCTCAAGTAGGGCTAAAAAAGGGCTCATGGAGTGTTTTCAGGGAACCAGCCCCATCTGGAAAATGTTTCTCTGCATGGTCATTTCCGCTCAGAACTCTTCTGGCCCTGGCTTTCTTTAGAGGGTGTCAGCTGGGTGACAGGAGGGAGAAGAACAGGTTAGCCAGACACAACATATTTTCAAACCTCTTTCTTGTGATGCCTTTGAGAGTGTTCCAGGAAGAATCCAGTGAAGCCATCCTGCTGTTTTGCCATCTTCATTTCTTCCCAGCCTTACTGAGATAACTGTTGTAATGGAGATCAACATAGCTTAACAGTATTCTGTATAAGCTTTGGAACTCCTTTTGAAGCTGTGCCTTTTAATAATATTGCAGGAAACCTGGAAAATGCAATGCTTTTATTAGCCTCCAGAATTACTAAAATGTAGGGGCTCTTATCAGTCCTAAGAAGAGCTTCTACTGCTACATCAGCAGAAAACAAAAAAAAAAAGGTATATAAAACCAGGTAAAATTTTCAGCAGAGTATTCTGGGCAGGCATGAATACACTTTTTACCAAGCTTTCTCTTCTTAAGTCCTTTCCTCCCACCTACACTTTCACAAACACCATAGCTCTTTTATTCTACATTCTCAAGTAATCTCCCTTCAAATCCACATCCAGAAGCTGGTGAACCAATCTGCCTTACTTAATGACATTCCTCAACTGCAAACTCCATACAGAACCCCACCTGAGATGGGTGGTTTTTCAAACGTGCTTGACAAAAAAACAAACCAACCACAACAACAACAAAAAAACAAACTAAACCATACACTTTCAAACCAACCTGTAGGCTCTTTCCTGGACGCATTAGCAACTCCAGGATAAGATCAACTTGATTTGGGTTTCTAAACATATGTCCAGGACTCTTGAACCTGTGACCTGCTTGGGAAGACTGAAAATAACTGGCCAGGAACGAATTGATCAGCTTTGCCTGGAATGTGACTGAGCTTCCCTTTGTAAATACATGGAAATATACTCTGAGGAATTTCTTGCCGTTCTGATTCTATTCTAGTATTTTCCATTCTTATAATTGAAGTCTGCTTGAAAAGTTTGTATTTGTTTTTCTCCTTGTCCCAGCCACTGCTCTACTGCTCCAATCCGGCTGTGTATGTTGTTCAGTTTAGAAGAACAGGTTTCACATTTTCCATTTAAAACTCCAGTGATTCCTGGAATACATGTGATTTACAGGGAAGAGCTTCCACACATTATTTCAGCCTGACAAGTGTGACTGAAGAAATGGAGAAAGCAACATGGAGAGAAAACCCAGCAAAGCCCTTCCTTCACAGAAGACAAGCAGACACTGGAAAATGCTCCAGTTTTTTGTCCTTTGATTAATATATGTCATAAATTTTCATTACATATTCTCTGAAATGCTACAAACTTGAGACACAGTATAAGTATTCACAAACAAGCTCTTGTCCGAATTAAATAAGGTGCCAGAACACCTGTCGTAGGAAATGTAAACCTGTGCTTTAACTGGTCTTCATGATTCCCCATTGCATTCCATCAGCAGCCATTAACCTTTATTGGAAGGATTATATCTTCATGTGAAAGAATGTTTTTCCCATTCTCAAGTGAAACAGTGTCATCTTTGCTAAAGTTAATTCATCAACCAAAACTTTAATTGGGATATTTTCCCAACCGGGGAATACACTAAAACTGAAAACATATTTTAGTGATGCTATCAAATAGATGACGTGTAACTATTTAGTGACTGGTATCATAAATGAATTTAAACCATGTATAAAAAACTGATCACACGCCTGAAATAAGTATATGTGTGCAAAAATTTTATTGTGTGTATATTGAATCATCTTGTGCCATGGTTGAATTTAGTTCTCCAAAAAGAGAGTCACCATGTCACAGTATTACTCTACAATATTAACTTTGTATTAGACCTTAATTAGATTCTTGGGGCCACAAGTGGATGTTTAGAGCAAACATGTAAAAACAGGCCAGTGTGGAATGGTACTTCCCCCAGTAGACTCTCTTGCTGTGAGCACCGAGAGATTAACTGAGCTACAATAGATCAAGTATGCATCATCATTTTAACTGTCCTTCTGGTCTAATGCATGGACCATAAAATGGACTGATCATATAGTAATACATTTATAATTCTGTAGAAAGTAATTTTTATTGTTAAATTATGGATTGTTTTCAAAAGTACTTCTTGCTTAATTTAAGTCTGTTATTTTATCATTTCATCAGGTGCTTTCCAATTCTTATATTACTTAGAAGGATTGAATAACCATGCCTGTCCATGTTCTTACAAAAAACTCTATCCTATACTTCATTCTTCAGCAATATCCATCCTAAGAGTTATAGCCCATGTAAGCCTTTTCCTATGGAAATCTTTGCATATTTCTAATCACTCACAGCAATTTTTATCTCTACCTTCAAATGCAAAAAAGAAAAGTGTGTGCTCCTGTAAGTGATTTGGAGTAACTTTTCCTTATATGTGATTATCAACCTCAATTCTATGCTCAGCATTATACAACATACTAAAAAATAGCTTTGTCATCATTAAAAGTTACTAACCACATATTTCAATTATTATTCCAGAAAAAGAACTCAGAAAGATGGATAAGTACATGAAAGATGAAGCACCCAGCTATGCCAGCCAAGGTAAACAAAAAGACTTTCTGTTCATTATATTTTCTTGTATTTTGAAAGGAAGTGAAACTTAAAATACATATGTTTTTCTGGATTCAACAAAAGCTCTGAGTGTATTAATTCTTATATGCTGTACACATAGCAGCAACACTTTACACTTTCTCAAACAGCAGATGTGCACCCAAAACCACGAACAACACAAAGATCATTTCTGGGAACAGTAGGTACAAGAGGCATACAATCATAGCTTTCTCTGGGACCAAAAACATTGTGTTTCTCGGATTTCTAATATTATACCTTGCATAGAGAGTGATAGATTTAAAATTAAAACACCCACAGTCCAGAGAATGTGCCCCACTTGCTTAGCAGTCTCTTTAAACTCAATTCTCCATTTGTCATTGATTTCATTCCTTTTTCTTTACGCATGAATAACACAAAAACCTTAAGACATTGACTACATTCTAATAAAATGCTTAAATATATTTCCTAGAATAGGCAGAGTTAATTTGATAGTAATTACAACGCCAGGGACTGGAATGGCTGTGGCACAGGGTGGTAATCTTGTTCATTTTAAACAACATCACTTTTACTGGTAAAGTAACAGAATTCAGAATCAACTGCATGTGATATTTTTCATGGGTATTAGAACACCTAATAGTTGTCCAACTCCTTTGTCTACAGCTTTGGACAAAACACCACAAAACAACCAAAGCGGACAAGGGAGCTGATGATCAAGCAACTAACTAACTCAAGGTCATACAAGTGGAGGATTACAATTCATTTCATCAGTTTCAATATTCAAGCTCATAACCATCACACAAAGCCTTATTAACCATACGAATAATCCATACTCTCCTTTCATCAATACCCATTTTCAATGGATTATAATGAACTCTATCTAATAAACCCTCTAAATGCCTTCTTAAGAAATCAACTATTTTCTGTACATTGGTTATATTGGTTATAAAAGACAAAGAAGCTAGTGGTTTTGTCTTACAGAGAGGTCCAGTAAAGGACACTAAAGCTCAGCAGCCCAGTGAGATGCTGAGAGGCTTATACAGACAGACATGGTAAATCGTATTTTCAACAATCTGCTGTGAGGGGAATCTCTTTGCATATTTGCATCTTGAACTGATGAAACTTCGTTTACAGGAACTGAAAGAATACTGATGATCTTCTCACTTTCATGTCGCACAGGTGAGTTCAACAAATCTTCTAATAAATTTGGTTCTTAAAAAAATAAGATGATTTGTTGCTAGCACTCTTCATCATAGCACCAGATCACTGCATTTATCTCAGCAATCTCAGTGCTCAGAAAGACCCCAAAGGAGAACTGAGAGAAGAAATGTCTTCTTTCTCATTTCAGGTAAGGCGTTCTGGCTACATATAGCCATTGCTTACAAAGTTCAGTGGAGGTCATGAGCCAAATCTCCCTTCAGCGTGGTTTCAATATGTAATCTCTACAAACACAAGAAGAGACCATGCCTGTTTTCCAGACTCTTCCTAAGCCATTGCCTCCACCACCTCCCACTTGTGACTGGCAAATCATTTTCATCTTTGTCTTTGAATAATCAACACACTACAGCAAGGGATGTGCTTGCAATATGCTTATAACCGCCCTGGATTCAATTCGTTGGGACAGTAATACATGAAAAGATGACATTGCAAGCCTCAGTGTGCACCATAGTGCTTACCAAGGAGTCTGATTGCCCAGGTTGCCACGTCTCGACTCTATTGCAAACAAGCTCCATAAAACATAGCTGGAGTTGTTCTTTCCATGCATGAGCAGAAATATGGCAGTCAAAACTACACACAACCTTTGCAGCACAGTGTATTGTACTACTTTCTGCAGTACTCTGTTCCACAAACTCTGGAATCACTATTAATATAGTCTATCATCTCATTTGTTTTCTGAAAGCAGTGGCACAGAGAACCATTCTGTTTTTTTTACCTGGAGAGTTTGCAGTAATTCTGGACCACACAAGCATGTATGCAGTTGAAATATTTGCTTCCAAAAAGCACTGCTTAGGATTTTTCAGTGTTGGGTTCACATGTTATTCAAACGGCGTTATTCCTTAGGCTCTAACAAAGTCTCCTGAAGACTCTATGTACCTCTAGTATTTTTGAAGCTGTGTTTTAAAATTGCCTAAGCAATAAAGAATGAGCTCTAAGTTACATTATATGATAGGGTAAAAACAAATAACAAGCCCGGTCACCACCGTGTTCTTCTCAGCTATGTGTTTAGACCCTAAAAACCTAGAATTTTTTTCTCCCCGTTGTACTAACTAAACAATAACTTATGCTCCAATAATTTGGACTAGAAAGAATATGTCATGAAGAATTTCAGATGGAAATTTGGCTGTGAAACCAAGTTTCTTGAAGATTTTAAGAACAAAAGAGAAAGCGTGGTTTGCTTAGAGACAGAATTTCACCTTCAATGAGCCTAAGAGTGACTGATCTACAACATGCATTTTGGAAAGATTTCAACATCCTTTATACATGTCCATACACATAAATGCAATTGAAAGACCCCCAAACAAATGACAGTGACTACACAGACCCTCCAGTCAGACTCCGCAAGATACCGCAGTCTATTTGATACTTCTTTCTGCATTAAGGCCCAAATCTGTGCCTTGCTACAGACATTGAGTTTCAGAGGTTAAAAGCTGAAGTCAGAAAAAGATTTTCTGCTTGTTTAAGAAGTCTTTATTTCACTTATTCCTATTTATACTACGTGGTCAAGGTGCATCAGAGTCTTTTCAGTAGTAAATTAAAATTGGGAATACATGCTCAGCCTTGCTACTGGCTGCACCTGGAGAGATGGAGCTGCAACAGCCTCACCTCTGTCAGGCTCCCAAATTTGGCAGTTGAGCACAACAGACGAGGCTAACTCACAATCCAACCTCTGGCTGCTATTTCCCTACACGCTAAAAAAGACAGAATTTAAACAAAAAGTACTGTGCTATGCTCACAGTAAAAAAGATTGTAAGAGGAATTTTAAAGGATGAAAGCTTGATTCAAGCATTAAATGTGTCTTACAAAAATCACAATAACATTTTAAATTAAACACTTTTATACCTATGAATTTTCATGTCATTTTTTTACTATTAATATATGTAAAGACAGACTCAGCAAATTCTTACACTGTGCTTCACACAGAAAAAAGATTCTGCAGAGAAAAGAAAGTAGTGTGAGTTCAGCACCAATGCCATGGAAGTACCTAGAACCAAACTGTTCATCATTACATTTACAGATACTTTGTTGGTTTTAAGCAACACGGTGGATGAGAAAAAAGTATCTGGCCCACTTTGCAATTAATTTCATTCGCAGAAAATTAGATAACTAATAGCTACTGAATATAAGCACCCAGTAACCACTGCTGTGAGGACTTGCCCATGTAAGAACAGCCACTGACTGCATTGTTAAATGCAAGGATCCAAGGCTCTCGGTATGAATTACAAGTGAACTAAACAGTTACCCAACAGCAACCTATAGATCCAGCTCACCATATGGCTGCAGAAACACTAATGGTAAGACAGGGAAGGGTGAACACACACCTGGGACCAGAATAATGCAGGACCCACCCTTTCAGCAACAGCACAGGGTTAGATCAACCTTAATTGGTTATAAAAAGTCATTTTAAACACAGTATTAAACAAACATATTAACTGCAAGAGTAGACAATAACTTTTACTTGAATGACTGTTGTCAGATACTATAGTTGTAAAAATTAACTATTTATAATGATAGAAACTTCACTGAATACAAACTGTAATGTTAGAGCAGAAATTATGCACACTGCGTAATTCTAGAAATCACTAACATGTACGTCCTGGCTAACAAAGAAACTGATGATCTTGATATGTCTGATCCCTTTCATAGTAAAAATAACCTAAATCTGGGATACTTCGGAAAGATAATTATAAGTATTATGAGCCAGAATCTGTAGGTGTGAAGTTGAGATTAAGAACAACTGCCTCAGGTATCAGTGTCTCTCTGTTAGACAACCACAGCATTTTGAGCTTACTTGTCCAACTCATGTAAACCTTAGAAACCAGATAATGGAGTTGTTAATGTTACACAATCAGCATTTCATTGATGAAATCATATTTCCTATACATCTCCATATCCCCTACCTACACATTTTTGTGAATCGTTGCATTTGGTCTTGTCTCCAGTAACACAATGGGATCTCCTTCCTTCTCTAAACACATATGAGACCCTCACATCACATTTAGGGGAAAACTACTTTTCTACTTACCATGTAGTTACATGGCCATACTAGAGAAAAAATCCAATAGCAATTATATACCAAATAACCAAGACCACAGAATCACATAATGGTAGGGGTTGGAAGGGACCTCTGGGGATCATCTGGTCCAAACCCCCTCCCACAGCAGGGACACCTAGAAGAGGCTGCACAGGACCTTGTCCAGGTGAGTTTTGAATATCTCTAGAGAAGGAGAATCCACAACCTCCTTGGGCAACCAGTTCCAGTGCTCCATCACCCTCAGAGTAAAGAAGTTCTTCCACATGTTCAGCTGGAACTTCCTATGCTTCATTTTGTGCCCATTGCCCCTTGTCCTGTCACTGGGCACCACTGAAAAGAGTTTGGCCCCATCCTCCTGACACCCACCCTTAAGATATTTATAGGCATTTGTAATGTCCTCTGTCAGCTTTTGTAAGGTCCTCTCTCAGCTTTCTCTTCTTCAGGCTGAACAAGCCCAGCTCCCTCAGCCTCTCCTCGTAGGAGAGATGTTCCAGTCCCCTCATCATCCTTGTAGCCCTCCACTGGACTCTCTCCAGTAGCTCCTCATCTTTCTTGAAGTGGGG